>CAAGKR010034500.1_pt1 | contig 34281 bp, 35 predicted proteins | sample 2556971 | NCBI WGS metagenome assembly CAAGKR01 (sample SAMEA5207829, study PRJEB30636) | soil metagenome | biome: forest; feature: boreal; material: soil | place: USA | collected 2011-09 | depth 1 m | reverse complement strand
CGGCGGGACCGCTGCTCGCATGGCTATTCGGTGCACGTTTTGCGGCGGGCACACCGCAACAGCAGCCGATCGAAACGATCTCGATGACGTCAAGCGCGATTCGCCTCGAACGCCGGCCGCAGCCGCAACACCCGACGCCGATTCAACCGCCGGCGCCTCAACCGCAACCGCGCCCGCAACCGGAACGGCAAGCTCCGCCGCGTCGCGAGCTGGCCCGCATCAATCCGCGCGCCGAAATCAACGTTCCGCGAGCCAGCACCCGCCATGCGATGCAAACGCAAAGCTTAAGCGAGCAACTCGCGCAACAGCAGGAACAGTTCACTCAAACGATCGCGAGGCTACGGCGACAGAACAACCCGATCGTGAGCGCGGCGCAGCCCATGGCAACACCCGCGGCGATGAAACGCTATACGTACGATTTTTCAGGCAACATCGGTTCGCCGAACATCGGGGAGGGGATTCTCATACCGCTCAAAGCCTGGCAAGACGGTCCGTGGGACTATTACTACGTGCGCTATTGGGTGCTTTATCCGGACGGTACGAATGAAACCGGCGTCGTGCCGTGGCCGGTTCGTTTTCCTGCGAGCCAGGATCCTATCAAGCTCGGCTGGCGGCGGATGCCGCTACCGGGCCCATTATCGGATTACGTGCTGCCTTCGGGAACGGATCTGCATCCGCTCGCAGCCTATTGTTACGAGCACCGGTTTGCGTCGTGTCCGATTGCGCACGATTAATTACTGAAAGTTCCGCGAACGAACGCCGCCGACTACGTCGCCGGCATCAAAACTCCAGACTTTGCGCGCCAGCACGTCGATGCAGCCGCTCTCTTTCTGTAGCTGACCCTCGACAATGACGGTCATCGATTGCCGGATGGTGCGGCGGTAACGCTCGTACACGTCCGGCCGCACGATGACGTTGACCAGACCGGTTTCATCCTCCAGCGTTAAAAAGACGAAACCTTTCGCGGTGCCGGGGCGCTGGCGCGTGATGACCAGACCTCCGACTTTGCAGATCAGATTGTGCGGCAGCTCCGCCAAACGTCCGGCGGGAACGACGTTTTGGCGTTCGAGTTCGGCGCGCATGTGCGCGATCGGCTGAACTTTGGGCGAGATGCCGGTCGACCAGAGATCGAAAGCGGTTTCTTGACGCGCTGAGATCGCGGCAAAGCGCGCAGCCGGTTCGTCGACGTCCATAAGGCGGCCGAGTTCGCCGCGTGTTTCGCGTTCGTCCAATCCGCGCAAAGCCCACATCGCCTCGCGCCGCGATTCGAACCATGGCGCAAACGCGCCCGCGACAGCCAGATTTTCAATCGCCTCCTTCTCTAACTGCGTGCGCTGCGCAAAGTCGCGCAGATCGACGAAATACCCCTGCGCGATCGCCGCCTCCAGCCGCTCGCGCTGCGTTTCTCCCAATCCGCGAATCACATGGAAGCCTAATCGCAACGCGCCTTCCGTATCCACGATACTCCAAAACTCGCTGGCATTCACCGTAACGGATTTAACGGCGACGTCGTGGCGGCGAGCGTCGTTGACCAGCACTTCGGTCGAGTAAAAACCCATCGGCTGCACGTTGAGAATTGCCGCCGCAAAGACTGCCGGGTAGTGGCATTTGAGGTAAGCCGATTCGTACGCGAGCAGTGCGAAGCTCGCTGCATGCGATTCTGGAAAACCGTAATCGGCGAATCCTTCCAGCATCGTAAAGAGCTGCTCCGCAGCGGCGCGATCGATTCCGTTTTCAACCATTCCTTCGACGAGCTTCGGATAGATCTCGCGCATGCGTTCATGCGAGCGTTTGTGGCCCATGGCACGGCGTAACCGATCGGCTTCGGCGGGTGAAAAGCCCGCGGCTTCGATCGCCATGCGCATACCTTGCTCCTGAAAGAGCGGCACGCCCAGCGTGCGTTCGAGGACCGGTTTGAGTTTCGGATGGGGATAGGTAACCGGTTCGATCCCCGAACGCCGACGCAGAAATGGATGGATCATCTGCCCTTGAATCGGGCCGGGGCGAATGATCGCAACCTGCATCACGATATCGTAAAAACAGGCGGGTTTCATGCGCGGCAGCATCGACTGCTGCGCGCGCGACTCGATTTGAAAGACGCCGATCGTGTCGGCGCGCTGCATCATGGCGTAGGTCGCCGGATCGTCTTGAGGTATGGTGTGAAGTTGCAGGTGCTCGCCCGTTACGCGCGCATGCAATGTAAAAGCTTCGCGCAGCAGCGAGAGCATGCCGAGGCCGAGTAAATCGATTTTAATCAAACCGAGATCTTGCAGGTCGTCTTTGTCCCACTGCACGATCGTGCGGTCGCGCATTGTAGCCCATTCGACCGGCGCCACGCGCACCAGCGGATCGCGCGTGATGACCATGCCGCCGGAGTGAATGCCCATGTGCCGCGGAAAGCCGTCGATGCGCCGGCACAATGCGAGAAGCCGTTCGCCTAAAACTCCCTCGAGCGCGCCGGCGAGCGATTCGCGAGCATCGTATTCGCGCGCGACGGCCTCGACTTGCGCGAGCGTCAGTCCCAATACTTTGCCGACGTCGCGAATCGCCGATCGCGTGTGATAGGTCACGACTTCCGCCGCCATCGCTGCGTGCGTGCGTCCGTAGCGATCGTAAACGTATTGGATGACTTTCTCGCGATCTTGGTGCGCGAAGTCGACGTCGATGTCGGGAATTTCCTGACGCCCTTCGGACATGAACCGCTCGAAGAGCAGGTCCATGCCGATCGGATCGACCGCCGTGATGCCCAAAGCGTAGCAGACCGCCGAGTTCGCCGCCGAGCCGCGGCCCTGGCAGAGGACGCCCAGTTCGCCCGCGGCGCGCACGATGTCCCATACAATAAGAAAGTAGCCCGCCAAATCGACCTTCGCGATCATACCGAGCTCGTATTCGAGTTGCCGCTCGACCGGCGAATCCAACGGCGAGCCGTAGCGTTCGGCGGCACCGCGATACACGAGCTCTCGCAAGTAGCTCTGCCGCGTGAAACCGTCCGGCACGGAAAAGAACGGGAACTGGCCGGTCAAACGATCGAGTCGGAAGGCGCAGCGTTCCGCAACCGCGAGCGTGTTGCGAATCGCATCGGGATAGCCGGCGAAAATCTGCGCCATCATCCGCGGCGGCTTCAAATGATACTCCGCGTTGGGACGCAGCAGCGCATCCTCGCGCGCCTGCGTGAGCGTCGTCTTCCGCTTGATGCAAAAAAGAACGTCCGCCAAACGCGCATTCTTTTTGGTTGCGTAGAATACACCGTTGGTCGCCACGCAGGGAATCTGCAGCTCGCGTGAGAGTTCGAGCAGTTCGCGGCAGAGCCGGGCGTCGGCGGCGTGCAGATGGTGTTGCAATTCCACATACAGCCGTTCACCGAAGCGCTCGCGTAAAGGTTGGGCTTTGTTTATGGCGGCAGTGCCGCCCGTCAACACGACGAGGCCGTCAGTACGGTTATCGATATCCTCGAAACGCAAGCGCGGCTCACCCTTGCTTCCCCGCAGTTGCGCAAGCGAGATCAACTCGCACAGGTTGGCATAACCGAACTCGTTTTCGACGAGCGTCACAATCCGGTCGCCGTCTTCGAAAGTCAGCTCGCTGCCGATAATGCCGGGAAGTTTGCGCTCGGCAGCGGCTTTGGCAAACCGCACCGCGCCGTAGAGTCCGTCGCGATCGGTGATCGCGAGCGCATCCAGCCCGAGCTCGACCGCGGTTTCGGTCAGCTCTTCAGGATGAGACCCGCCTTCGAGAAACGTGAAGTTACTGTGCGCGTGCAGTTCGGCGTAGCGGCACCTTACCGTGCCAGCCATGCGCTCAACATGCAGAGATCCAATCGCGGATTGAACTGCGGACAGCCAGGCGAACACACGTGAACCTCGCGGAGCGTACCGCGCATGCGCTCGCGCGAGCTGCGAAAATATTCATCGATGAGCGGATGCGCCAGAAACAGCTCGTTCTTCACGCGCAATCTCGCAAACCGGCGATGTGCAAAACGCTCGGCGGGCGGATCGCCGACGAAGCATGCGCGTAAGCGCAGCTTTCCTTTATAAGCCGGTTGCAATTCACGAATGCGCCGCATCGGGTGCTCCGAGAATCCCATTTTGTAAACGGCACTGTCCGCGATTTCGAGCAGATAGATGAACCCGTAATTGAAGCCGGCTAATTCTTCCAACGGCGAAAGCATGTGCGCTGTGCGCGTAATCTCGCCGCTGCGCAACCATTCCCAGGCCACGTGTTGAAAGCAGCCGCAATCAGTCATAAGCGCCGCGCAGATACCAGTGCTGCCCTTGGCGATAGATACGGCAGAGCATGCCGCTTTCGAGTAATACATCGTATTCGTCGCGCGCAATGGGCGCATTGAACCAACCATCGTCCACGCGCCATGGTCCGGCGCAATTCAATACGGCACACGCGTCCACGCTGGCCGGAGCATTCCTATGTAACTCCACTGCGATTTCACGAACGGCAAGCATGCGCAGTTGCGGGGTGGCGCCCCGCTCGGGGTCCGGAGCCTGTCCTGAATCTGGTCGAAGGGACGAGCCCACGATGACGGGATGACAATAAAGAAAACGCGATTCTAAAAGGTGCGCGGGACGCACGTGCGCCTGTTGCGCTTGAACGTTGGCGACCGCGTGCAGTCGTTCGAGTGCGACCGCAAGCGCTTGCGGATCGGGTTCGTTGCGCGCAAAAAGCGTCGTAAGGGTACCGCACTCTTCCAGGCGCAGCGCCTCCAGACGCAAGCCGGTAATAGGTGCATCAAAAGTTAGCCCTTCGAGCTTTGCGCGCAGGATGTCGAGAACCGTGCGCGGATCGGCGGTCGGCTGTGCGAATCCGGCGTCCAACTCGCGCAGATCGCCGTTCTCGCATTCGAAAATCGTTCGCAGCAGCGCAACGGCTTTGCCGGCGCGGCTCAGATCGCTGCAGACGCGCTCGGCCAAAACGCGCAATGCAAAATACACTTGCTCTTCTTGCGCGGCGCTGCCCTCACCGAAAGCGGCGGCCCCGATGTGCAGCGCGTACGGACGCGGCCGAAACGATGCTGCATCGATTCCGCGAGCGTATTCGTGCCAGCGTGCGGCTTGGGCGCCGAATCGACGCACGAATGGACCGTGCGGCAGATGCGCCAGCTCGCCCAGCGTGCGAATGCCCAGCAGATGCAGCCGTTCGATTACCGCCGTTCCCAGCGCGAGTACCTCGATCGGCAGCGGCGCGAGCAGTTGCGCCGCTTCATCGGGCGCACAGATACAGCCGTCGCGCACATAGGTGGCTGTGCGCGCGACAAATTTGTTTGGCCCGACGGCGACACGCACGGGCAGATCGAATTGCTCGAGCGTTTGATGCGCGCGCGCAATCCAGTCGCCGGCCATGCCGTCGCAGCCGCGCATCTCCGCATACGCGGTGCCTTCAGCCGCATCGTCGACCAGCGGCGAAAGCGCCTCGAGCGCGTCGAGCACGTCCTCCCAAAGCGCATGCGAATGTGCCGCATCGTGTACGAGCACGCGCGCGCCACCGGCTGCCACGCAGGCTTGCAAAACGGTCTGTCCTTTACGCGCACCGAGCGCATACGCGCGTTCGTCGACCTCGAGTACGCGTCCGCGATCCGCTTTATCGGCCAGAATGAATACGTCGCCCTCGAACGATCGCCGCGCAACCGCGAGCGGAAATGCCGCAATGTGAACGCAGAGCAGCATCACGCGATCCGCAAGTGCGCAACGGCGCCGGGCGCACCGCGGCGGTGTTTGAATACCTGCGTGCAGACTTCATAACCGGTTAGTTCGCGCAAAACTCCGCTGCCATCAGACCATAGGACGCGTTCGATCGTGCAGCGTACGCGCGTTGAAGCAAAATATCCAAGTTCCGTGCCGGCCTGCGATCCGAGCGCCAACAGGAGCGCATCCGATTTTTGCGCGAGTGCGGCTAAACGCGACCACACCGTGCCGCGCACCGTCACCGCCGGCAGCGTCACCATGCCGAAAGCTCGCGAGCGCAATAAAATATCGGCACAGCGCGCCGTCGCCAGCGGTGTTGCTGCGGAGACGAGCAGCAACCGTTCGAGGCAAACGCCCGCGCGCTGCAAATCGGGCGGATAGAGCGTACCGTCGTGGATGGCAGCCGCGAATCCCGTGCGAGTGGCTGTGGCCAAGGCCCCGGCCAAAACCGCCGTCCGTCCTGAACTAGCAGCCCCCTCCAGCGTCGCGATGCTGCCTCGAATGAATCCGCCGGCCAGCGCCCGGTCCAACTCGGCAAATCCGCTTGAAAAGGCGCCTACGTCGGCCGCCACGATCCGCCCCGCGGCGCGCACGTCCAGACCGGCTTTGAGGCTCGCGAACGTTTCGGCAACGGCGGCGGCAGGAACCATGGGCTCTGATCCTAATCGAACATATGTTCGATTGTCAACAGGGTACGGAGGGGGAACGGCCCCTCCTAGAGAGCTCTCGCTCTGTGGAACAGCGCCCTCTTACGTTACGCGTTGGCATTGACGTCGGCGGTACGTTCACCGATTTGGTGGCGGTGGACGTCGCTAGCGGCGAACGCACGTCGCTAAAAGTCGCCTCGACGCCGCAAGCCCCCGAGCGCGGCGTGATCGCAGCGATGGAATTGCTTCTCTCGCGTTATTGCGCAGCGCCGCGTTTTGAATATATCGCGCACTCTACGACCATTGCCACCAACGCGCTGCTCGGGCAGATCCACCTCGAATTGCCGCGCGTGGTGTTTCTTACGACCCAAGGATTTCGTGACGTCATCGAAATCGGGCGCCAGAACCGCAGCGAAGTCTACAACCTTTTTGTGACGCGGCCAAAACCGCTCGTGGCGCGCGATGACCGCATCGCGGTGCGCGAGCGCATTGATTACCGCGGCGAGGTTCTCATACCGCTCGAGCAAAGCGAGATCGATCGCGTACTTGCCATCCTTCGACAAGCTCAGGATGGCAAGGGCCCAATCGAATCGATCGCAATCGGCTTGCTGCACTCTTACGCGAACGGCGAACACGAGCGTCGGCTCGGAGCAGCCGTTTCCGCGGCGCTGCCCGGCATGCCTCTCACGCTTTCGTGCAAGATCGATCCCGAGTACCGCGAGTACGAACGTTTTTCAACCGCAGTCGTGAATGCGGCGTTGATGCCAATCGTTCACGGCTACATCGAACGGCTGGCGCAAGCTTTGAAACAGCGCGGGATCTCGGCCCCGCTCTACGTCATGCAAAGCAACGGCGGAATAGCCGACGCCGATCGCATTGCCAGCATGCCGGCCGCCATCATTGAGAGCGGGCCGGCCAGCGGCGCCATTGCGGCCGCCGAGCTCGCGCGCGCTGCCCATATCGAGCGCGTGCTTTCCTTTGATATGGGCGGAACGAGCGCCAAAGCCGGAACCATCGTCGACGGCGCCGTGCAGGTTGCAACCGAATTCGAGGCGGCAGGCTCCACACACAGCGGGCGCTCGATCAAAGGCAGCGGCTATCCGGTGCGCTTCCCGTTCGTCGACTTAGCTGAAATCAGCGCGGGAGGCGGCACGATCGCGTGGGTCGATGAAGCGCGTGCTCTCCGCGTCGGTCCTACATCCGCCGGCGCCGATCCCGGACCCGCATGTTACGGCCACAGCGATCGCGCGACGGTTACCGATGCCAACGTAGTGCTCGGACGGCTGAATCAAACAGCGCTGGTCGGCGGGACCTTCCCGATCGACGCGCGGCGTTCGCATGCGGCAATCGAGTCGCTAGCCAAACAGATCGATCTCTCGACGCAGGAAACGGCGGCCGGGATCATGCGCATCGTTGACGCGCAGATGGCGAGAGTTTTGCGCATCGTTACGATCGAGCGCGGACTCGATCCGCGTGAGTTTTCCTTGGTCGCGTTCGGAGGCAACGGCCCGCTGCACGCCTGCGCGCTGGCCGACGAGTTGGGGATTTTGCGAATCGTCATCCCCGAAGACCCAGGCGTATTCTCGGCACACGGTTTGCTGATAGCGCCGCTGCAGGCCGGCTACGTCCGGCCCATGCTCCAGCTAGCCGGCAAGCTCGAGCCCCGGCAGCTCGACGCGCTGTTCGCCGAACTCGAGAGCGAGGCACGCCTCGCGTTGCGCGCGCAGGGCGCCGAGAACGGCGGAATCGCAATGCGGCGGCATTTCGACGCGAGATATCCGGGACAGAGTTTTGAACTTGAAATCGCCGCCGGCAAGAATGCGGCACGTGCATTCCACGACGAGCATCGCCGGCGATACGGATACGCGGTCGAGGAAGAGCCCGTCGAACTCGTCAACGCGCGACTGACCGCGACGGGCAAGCTGCGGCCCCTGCCGCAAGCGCCGAGCGGCACGCTTCGAGCGGCAACCAGCGCAGCGCGTGATGCGTGGGTGGACGGTAAGTACGCGGCAACGCGCATGTACGAGCGAGCCGCGCTGCCTCACGGAGCCCCCGTCACCGGACCCGCATTGATCGAACAGTTCGACACGTGCACGTACGTCGCACCGGGTTGGAACGCGCGCGCGGAGCGTTCGATGCTGATTCTAGAACGAGCCTGATGGCGAAACTCGATCCGATCACCGTCGAGGTCATCAAGAGCGCGCTGATCTACGCGAGCGAAGAGATGGGCATTGCGGTCCGCAACAGCGCGTACTCGCCGAACATCAAGGAGCGCCTCGACCATTCGTGCGCACTTTTCGACGCCCGTGCGCGCCTGATCGCGCAAGCCGAACACATTCCGGTGCACTTGGGTTCGCTGCCGTGGGGATTGCGCCGGACGCTCGAAACGATCGAGCGCGAGCAAGGGCCCGTGTGCGAAGGCGAGATGTGGGTCGTCAACGATCCGTATATCTCAGGCACGCATCTCAACGACGTAACCGTGATCCGTCCGATTTTCTTCCACGGTAAACTTGCCGGCTACGCGGCCAATAAGGCTCATCATACGGACGTCGGCGGCATGGTGCCGGGCTCCATGTCGGCCGATGCGGCGGATCTCTTTGCAGAAGGTCTCGTCGTTCCGCCCCTCCGGCTGGTGCAAGGCGATCGGAACGTCGAGGCAACGATAGCGCTCTTCTGCGCGAATTCACGCACTCCGGAAGCGCGCAGCGGGGACCTGCGCGCGCAAACCGCCGGCAATTACACCGGCGAGCGGCGTTTCGCCGAACTCTGCGAACGCTACGGTCCCCAAACCGTTGAGGCGGCGATCGAAAACATCCTCGAACAAAGCGAGACGCGTATGCGGGCGGCGCTGCGCGATCTTGGCGACGGAACGTTCGCGAGCGAGGACGTGCTCGAAGATCGCGCTGGCAATCCCTCGATTCGCATCGCCTTGCGACTCACTCTGAAAAACGGAACCGCACACTTTGATTACGCGGGCACCTCACCGCAGCTGCCGTTTCCGATGAATGCTGTGTTCGGAGTGACGCTCTCGGGCGTCTACTACGCGCTGCGCGCCGTTACGGACCCAACGATACCGATGAACGAAGGGTGTTTTCGGCCCGTAAAAGTCGACGTGCCCGAAGGAACGCTGCTCAATCCGATCAGGCCGGCGCCGGTGGGCGGCGGCAACGTCGAGACGAGCACGCGCAACGCCGACGTCGTGCTGGCAGCGCTCGCACAGGCCGCCCCCGATCGCGTTCCGGCGCAAAGCGGCGGCACGATGAGCAACGTGATGATCGGCGGAACGCGCGACGACGGCACGACGTGGGCGTTTTACGAAACCAACGGCTGCGGCATGGGCGCGCGGCCGACGATGGACGGCATCGACGCGATCCAATGCCATATGACGAATACGCTCAACACGCCGATCGAAGCTATCGAACGTGATTATCCATTGCGCGTTACGCGTTATGAGATTGCCGATGGCACCGGCGGCAAGGGTCGTTTTCGCGGCGGCAACGGGCTGATTCGCGCGCTGCAGCTGACCGAGGGCCGGGCGCAGGTTTCGCTTTTAGCCGAGCGTCATGCAGTAGCGCCGCGCGGTGCGCGCGGAGGCCAAAACGGAAAACCCGGTCGCCATCTGCTCGAGCGCTCAAACGGCGAAGAGCAATCGCTGCCGGCGAAGATTACATTCGAACTTGCGCCGGGAGAAACGTTGGAAGTGCAAACGCCGGGCGGCGGCGGTTTAGGGGCATTCGAACGATCGGCCCCAGAAATAAAATAATCACTGCGTTTGGCAGGCTGAGACAATCGGCGCGAGTGCGTTCGAGGCTTCATGCTCTGCGATTGCTATTTCACCCTGAAGCGCGAACACGTAGTCGACAAACACCCTGTAAGGATCGTAGCCGAGCCCCGGAAGCGAGGCATCGAAGCGAGGATCCGGCGGCGCGTGCGGGCCCCGAAAGATTCCGGCCTCGTATGGGCCGCCCGAGAACCGCGACGAAGGACGATTGGGCGCAAGGGACAGGACGCTCTTCCAGGCCGGGTTGTCGAACGTATCTTTCTGAAATAAGCCCATACGCTGCGTCTCAATGAATCCATTGATAACGTTGAGCGCGCTTTGTTGCTGCGCCTCGATGGCCCGCAGTTTCTCGCGTGTTTGGCTAGGAGTTTTTCGTCCGAAGTCTTCGGTGTCCGAACAAACGCGGCATCATCGTTTAATGAAGTAGCCACTTTCTCCAGACTGGCAACGAATGGTCTAACAAGATAGTCCAAGCGCGACATGTGCAGCACCAGGCTATCGGCGACTGATTGATGATAAGCTCTTTGTACATCGATGGAAAAATCGGTGGGCTTTGGCTGATTGTCGCATCGTTTTCCAGCAGCGCTGCCACTGCCGGAGCGATGTTCTTGCGCAAAGCCGTGCAAACCGGCGTTGAACGTACGCTCCCGATGACTTTCAGCGTTGCGAACGGCGGGGGTGTGACCGTAACCGTTATCGCCGCAAGTAAGGCCGGGAAAAACATCCTGGAGCCTCCTACGGAGCTATATTACTCCGACTGCGCAACCAGCTGGAAGGCTCTGTTGTGACCGTGTTCTAGGGAACGTGCGCGCCGCAAAGCGGTAGCGCTTTCACGACGAGATCGGCGGCACGTCCTTCGCTCGACTGCAACTGCTGTTGATACTGGCCGATGGCCTGGTCGAAGACGTCGAGCGGATTGTACCCGACGGTGAAGCCCGTCTCTTGAAGCCGCGGATCGGTCGTTTGTCTGGGGCTGTTGCGCACGCCGGCATTCAAGATGCCGGAAGGCGGCGGCGTCGGGGCGATACCGGCCTGCTGAGCGCTCTGCGGGCCGTTGCCACCCTGCACCTGGGGAATTTCGCGGGCATTCGTGAGTTTTTGGTACTCGTTGCCTGCAGTTTGCAGTTGACCGAGCTGCTCCGTGTCGATGAAACCGCTAAGCACGTCGAGCGCGCCTTTTTGTTGGGCAACAACCTGCTGCAGGTATGCGCGGATCTCCAGCAACTGCCGATCAGCATCCGATATCGGCACCTTTGGAAAGATGAACGGATCGCTGAGCAGTTTTTCGATCGCCGCGGTATTCTGGACGAGCGGGGTTATCAAACGCTCAAGGCGGGAGACTTGCAAATCTTTAGAGGTGCTGTCCGTAGCAACCGCTTTCACGTAACCGCGCAACAGCGGCCGGCTGTCCGCGATCGTCTTGTCGTTTTGCAAAACCTTGCCAATCGCCGGACCGATGCTCTGCCGCAAGCCTGTACAGAGCGGCGAAACATGCAAGTGCGTAATCGTCTTGAGGGGCGTGGCGGCGGGTGCCGGAGTCGCGAGCGCGACCGCCATCGCGAGCGTCGTCCACATGCCTCTCTCTACGACGCTCGCGCCCTATGTTCCCTTATCCGCACCGAAGTAATGCACCATTTTGAAGATGAGTTGCGGTGAGGTGGCGAATGCGTTTGCATCTCCGTACACCAAATAGATCTCATCGTGCTGCAAGAGCTTGTGATAACCGAACGACAAATTCCATGCGCTCGAGAACGACGGAATTCCACTCAGCATCGGCGGAGTTCCAATGATCTGCGGGATCGCAGTCGCCAAGGGCACCAGCAAGGATGCAACCAGCGCGATGCACCAAGCCGCGTAACGAGTAGTGGCATTGATGTTGGGCAGATAATTGAGCAGCGCCCAGACTGCCAGCGCAAGCAGCGCGCCCACCCACAGGCTGTTGAACAGCGTGGCGACGATAACCATCAACGCTTGCATTACTGGCCTTCCTCGTACTGTTCGATAAGCGATTTCAGCCGTTGTAACTCGCTCCGGCTGGGCCGTTCGCTCTCGATCAGGCGCAACGCGAGCTCCGTGGATTTATTCGCGAAGAAACGATTAAGCAACAAGCCGACGGCCGACTGCGCGGCCTCTTCGCGCGCTACGAGCGGCCTATAGAGGTACGCGCGACCCTCTTCTTCGTGGCTGACGTAGCCTTTCTGTTCGAGGATGCGCATAGTCGTAAGCACCGTGTTGTATGCGATGGGCGGCGGAGGAAGTGCCTCGGTCACTTCCGCGACGGTAGCGTGACGTTTGTCCCAGAGGACCTCCATCAAACGCAACTCCGCCTCGGTAAGAGTGGGGGATTTCTTGCGAGCTACCGGTACCTCCGTAATATTAATTCTTTAGTAGACTATAATCCGGCCGGCATTCGTTGTCAACTATGGAATTAATACACCGCCAAGGGTGGCGGGCCCCATTCGGAGAGAGGACGAATAGCGCGGATTCGTTACCCGTTCAAGGAGAGTTAATGCGGCGACCGTTCGTCTTTCGTCCGGCCGGGGTGGTCCCGGCGGTCCTGGCCCTGCTGGTTCTGAGCGCGTGCTCCAAGGGCGCCCTGATCGGCAGCGGTCCTTTGCCGACGCCTACGCCGGTCGTGCCGCACGTCTCGGCGGAGTTCACGATTCCAACCGCGAGCAGCGCCCCGAACGGAATCACGCTTGGTTCCGACGGCTTTCTCTACTTTGCGGAAACCGCGGGCAACAAGATTACCAAGATGACCACGGGCGGATCGTTCACGGAATCAAATGTGCCGACCGCGACTGCCGGCCCGTTCGGTGTGATCGGCACGCCGGACGGAAACATTTGGTTCACCGAAAGCACGGCGAGCAAGATCGGCGTGCTCACGACCACGAAGATCGTGGAATACCCGCTGCCTACCGCCAATGCCGGGCCGACATATATTGCGCGCGGCCCGGACGGCGCGCTCTGGTTTAGCGAAACGACGGCAAACAAACTCGGACGGATCAATCTCAACGGCAACATCAGCGAATTTGTGGTTCCGACGGCAAACGCGGGACTCGCCGGCTTAGTCGGCGACTATTACGGCGGCATTTGGATCGTCGAAAGCAGCGCCTCGCAGATCGTGCGGTTCGACACGACGGCGCTCACGTTCGGCACTCCGCACCCAACCCTCACTGCCAACGCGGGCCCGGCGCAGATCGTCGTTTGCCCCGATGGGCAGACGCTGTGCTTCACCGAAAACAACGCCGCGAAACTCGGACAGATCACGCCCGCCGGTGTCGTCACGGAACATGCACTTTCGCCGGCCACCTCTGCATTCGGTTTGGCGGGCGGCGCGGACTTCAACCTCTACTTCACCGATCGGACGCAAAACAAAGTTGGCCAAATCTCCGGCATATCGTTCGGCGCCCGAGAATTCGCGATTACGACGTCGGCGTCGCAGCCCGCCTTCATGTCACTTGGCGCGGACGCCCAGATCTATTTCACGGAGACCGCGGCGAACAAGATCGCGCGGCTGAGCTACTTCTAGGCTCAAGGGTGGTCAGCAGCCACACGCCGTTCGGTGACGCGCCTATAAGATAGCGGCGGTCCTCGGCCTTAACGACGTGCAGCGGCGCCTGCTGCGAAAGCGGAGTTGATTCAAGAATCGTGACAATGCCGGCCGCGCTGCTTCCGCGTGGGCGGCGGCGCGCGTACGCACAGGCTGTCGATTTTTCAGCAATTCGAGCGCTTTTCGATCGCGCATTGCCTCCAAGAGAGCGGTCCTTGCTTCGTCGGCTTCAAGAACGTATCGTAGTGCGGCGTTTCGCAGGTCGGCGATGCTCCTCTCGAGCTTCTGGAAGCGATCGGACGTCATTTGCGTTCCAAGCGTTCACGCGTGCCGCGAAATCCGCTTCGAACCGGTCAATCCGTTCTTGCGTTTGGTTGAGGCGCCGTTGCGCCTGGGCAAAATGCTGCCGTTTTTCTTCCTCAACGGCCTGACGCTGCAGGAGCAATGCCTCCAACCGAAACGTGAAGCTCACACCGCCAGTTGCGAACGCTCTGGACCGACGGAGACGCACTCGACCGGAACGCCGAGGGACCGCTCAATCCGTTTTACATAACCGCGCGCGGCCAGTGGAAGATCCGCGATCCGGCGAATGCCGGAGAGATCGTCTTTCCAGCCATTCACGAATTCGATGTCGACCTTCAGTCTCGGATCCGCAGCTGCGCCAAAGGTCGCGGACTTTTCATCCACGCGATACCTTGTAACGATACCGATACGGTCGAAGCCCGTGAGGACATCCAGCTTGGTGACCGCTGCCGCGCTCAGACCGTTGAGCTGCACCGCATACCGCGCGGCCACAGCGTCAAACCAGCCGCAACGCCTGGGCCGGCCCGTGACCGTGCCGAACTCTGCTCCCGCTCCGCGCAGACGCTCGCCGTTCTCATCGTGCAGTTCCGAAGGAAATGGGCCGCCGCCAACGCGCGTCGCATACGCTTTCACCACACCGAGGACGCGGCCAATCGCGCTTGGTCCGATTCCTAAACCGATGCACGCGCCACCCGCCAGCGTGTGCGAGCTCGTCACGTAAGGATAGGTGCCGTAGCCCACGTCCAGCAACGTGCCCTGCGCGCCTTCGGCGAGGACTCGGCGTCCGCACTCGAGCGCGGCATGGATGTACTCGGCGCCATCGACGACGTGCGCGCGAACGGGTTGCGGTAGGCCGTCGGTGCGGAGAAGATCGCCGAAGGTCACGCCGCTGCGCGCCACCTTGTCGACGTAAGCCGGACCGATACCGCGTCCGGTCGTTCCCAGCGCGCCGCTTCCGCGCGCTGCCTCGGAACGCCGATCGGCCTCGGAATGGTGCGGAAAAACGACGTGCGCGCGATCGGAAACCTTGATCCGCGAAATATCTACTCCGATTTTCGCCAGCGAGTCGAGTTCGGAGAGGAAACCCGCGAGGCTCACAACCGTCCCGCCGCCGATGAAGAGGTCGCAGCGTTCTTGCAGCACCGCCGACGGCACGATCCGGAGCGCCAGCTTGGTGTCACCCACGCGAATCGTATGACCGGCGTTATCTCCGCCGCCGAAACGAGCTACGATGTCGTAGTCGCGCGCGTAGTAGTCGATGATGCGGCCTTTGCCTTCATCCCCCCACTGAAGACCGACGATTACGTCTACCAATGATTACTCGGAGGTGAATCTGAGATCGGACGCGTCGCCCATCGGGATCTGTGACACGCCCTCGAACGAGGTCATCACAAATTCGCTGAAGAGCGCGTTCGGCCAGCCGAAATCCGCGCGTGTGTACCGTTTCGGATCGTTCGGATCGAACGACTCGTGCAGGAGATGATCGCCCGGATCGCTTGCGAGCAATTGGTTGAGCACGTCCTGTTTTTCGGTCTGCGAATTCGCGGTCAGCCCTTCCATAACCAAAGCGAGCGGCCAGATCCAGTGATCCGGAGTGTGATAGCTGCCGATGCCGCGCGCAACGTTGCCGGTGTAATAGGACGGATTGTCTTGCGAAAGCAAGAACGCGCGCGTATTCAAATAGTACGGGTCGTTGACGGTCGTGTACCCAATGTAGGGTGCGGAGAGCAGACTCGGTACGTTGGCATCGTCGGTCAAGATCGCGTTCCCTAGACCGTCCACTTCGAACGCGTAGATCTTGCCGTACTTCTTGATCGGAACCATGCCGTAGACTTGAATGCCGCGCTGAACCTCGTCGCGCAGCGACTTGGCCTGTTGTGCCTTTGCGAGATTGTGATAAACCTGGCGTTCGATTTGCGCCATGTCGCCGAGAGCGACAACCGCGAACATCTCGGACGGAATCAAAAAATTGTAGTAACACGCGTCGTCCGAAGGCCGAAAACCCGTCCAGATCATTCCCGTATAACCCGACGGCCGGCCCTTGCCGTCGCTCGCCAGCTCTTTGTACGTATAGCGCGAATTGCGCGGATGATTCTGCTCGCGTTTCATCGTGGTCAGGATCGCGTCGAGCGCCCTGCTCTCGTCGGCGGTAAATATCGAACCGTCACCCGTTTCGTGCCAATAGCTCCAGGCAAGGGTTACGGGATAGGCCAGCGAGTCGAGCTCATATTTTTCCTCCCAGACCCGGTACTCCAGCGTGAACGCATTGGCGTACGGATCGATCTGCACGTACTTGGCCTCGCGGGCAATGATCGCGCGCAACAATTCGCGCACTGCCGGATCGGTCTTGGCATAGTAGAGATAGGGGCGCACCTGTGCGCTCGCATCGCGCAGCCACTCGGCCGGAATATCCCCCGTCTTGACGTACGCCGTGCCGTCGGGCGCGAACTCGGCTAACTTCGTCGTATCCAGCAGCGCGGTCCGGAACATCGTCTGGAGGTGCGTGTTCGTATTTTGATACTGCGCGGCCGCGCGGACGATTGATTGGATTTCCAGTCCGGAAGCAGGTGCGACCGCAACCAGCGCGATCGTCAACAGCCCCAGAAACGTAGAGATGCGGCGATGCAGCGAGCGCGACACGTGCGCTATCGCGGCCAGCTTCCGTGTGAATAGAGCGCCGGGAGCTCTCGATATCGGCCTTGATAATCGAGACCGTAGCCCACGACGAAAACGTCGGGAATCTCGAAACCGCGGTACTTTACCTCGAGCCCGGCAATGCGGCGGCGCGGCCGGTCCAGCAACGTGCAGATTTGCAGCGAGGCAGGCTCGCGCGCCCGCAGCGTGCGCGAAACGTACTGCAGCGTGAGACCGGTGTCGATGGTATCCTCCACCAGAATCACGTGCCGGCCTTCAACCGAAGCCGACGTATCCTTGACGAAGCCAAGACCCTCCGCGTCCTGAAAGCGCGTCAGCGCGATCAGATCGAATTCGCACGGAATTTCGATGGCGCGCGTCAGGTCGGCCAAGAAAACAGCCGACGCCGTCAGTACGCCGACGATCATCGGATTGAGTCCGGCATAGTCTTTCGAGATGGCGGCGCCGAGTTCGCGCACCCGACGTGCAATTACCGCTTCGTCGAAGAGCTGTTCCGCAATCACGAAGCGCGTGCAAGCCTGTTCGAGAACACGCGCTCGACGTCTCGGCGCGTGAAGAGTTTGATTTGAATATCGGGATAGGCTTGGCGCAGCAAGCGGACCTTCCGGTTCTTGCGCGTCAGCAAGCGCGGGCTTACCATGGTCATCTCAATGAAGAGATCGTATTCAGGCAGAAAAAAATCGGGTGTAAACCACTCGCTGACGAATCCGCGGGAATCCCAGCAAATGGGAAATGCGCACGGTTCGTAGATCCAATTGACCTGGTAAAAGTCGAGGAGTCGAGCGAACTCCTCTTCGCTGCGATGCACGAACCGGGCGACAGACGTTGCCACGGACCTACATCTACGACGTCCCCGTGAAGAACTCCGCCTTGGCGGGCAGTGTCACTTCAAAGCGCGCTCCGCCCAGCGGAGAGTCGCCGACCCAGACGCCGCCGCCGGATCGCTTCGCTATCAGCTTCACGATCGCAAGGCCGATCCCGGCGCCATGACGCGCGGCACTCTCCATTCCGCGCACGCGCAATGCGAACACCGAGGAGCGCTCCTCAGCGCCGACGCCGGGGCCATCGTCATCCGCGGCAATCGTGACGCGCTCCATGTCGGCATGCATCGTGACACCGATCGTGCCGCCATCACTCCCATACTTTGTGGCGTTTTCCAGAAGATTGATGAGTAGCTGTAAGCATGCATCCGGATCGACCGCCGGGGCCGGTGTGAGGACGTCGCGGCTGACCGTCATGCTGCAGCTTTGACCAACGGCGCTACGACGTCAATCGCGTCAATCGCCGGAAGTCCGACGTCGAGAATCAACATGTCCGCCCAGTTTCGCGCGGCGCGCAGCGCCATGTTGCCGTCGCTTGCAACGTAGACGTCAAACCCTCGCGCTGCAAATGGTGCGCCAGCAGATCGCGAATGCTCACGTCGTCTTCGGCGATAAGCACGCGCAGAGCCGGCACGTTCCGGAATGTGCCCGCAGCTAGGAGGCTTGAGACACCTCGCCTGCCGCCCCATATGCAAACGGACCGAACTCGGCCGCGTGCTCGCGCAATTTTCGATAGATCAGCGCGGCGGGAAAACCGAGGCGTTCCAGAGCGCGTGCTGCCGACGGGTAGCTGAGTTCCGGTTTGGTGCGAAAGAGTTTGGCGAAAGCCTCGCCCAGACGCTCGGCTTCGTTCACGGAGCTCAATTGTACGGCGGCATGGGCAGCGTAGCGATCGATCCCCTTCCGCACGAGTTCGCCCACCAGGCGCACGTCGCCGACGGCTTTTCGCTTGCGCTCGACGTACAGATGCGCGAACAGTTTGTCGTCGATGTAGCCGTCATGCTTGCAACGTTCGACCGCAGCGCGAATGTCGCCATCCGGAAAGTTCTTACGCTCCAGCTTTTGCCAGAGCTGCGCTTCGGTGAGCCGGCGCTGCGCGAGAACGCGCAAGGCCGTCACGTACGCGCTCATTACTCGACGGGAGCTACCGTGGCAGTGCCGTTACGGGAGACGGTGCCGGCGAGCTCTTCGCGGATCTTGGCCGCGATCTGGTCGGCGAGCTCCGAGTGCTCTTCCAGGTACGATTTTGCATTCTCGCGCCCTTGGCCGATGCGCTCCTCGCCGTAGGTGTACCACGAGCCACTCTTGCCCACGATGTTACGTTCAAGCGCGACATCGAGAATCGAGCCCATCTTGCTGATGCCACGACCGTAGGTGATGTCGAATTCCGCCTGACGGAAGGGCGGTGCGACCTTGTTTTTGACAACTTTGACGCGCGTGCGCGTGCCGACGACATCCTGTCCGACCTTGATCTGTTCCAGCTTGCGCACGTCCAGACGAATCGAAGCGTAGAACTTGAGCGCGCGGCCGCCCGACGTCGTTTCGGGGCTACCGAACATCACACCGATTTTTTCGCGCAGCTGATTGATGAAGATCATCACGGATTTGCTGCGTGAGATGGCCGCAGTGAGTTTGCGGAGCGCCTGCGACATCAGCCGCGCTTGCAAACCGACGTGAGCGTCGCCCATGTCGCCTTCGAGTTCTGCCTTCGTCACGAGAGCGGCCACCGAGTCGACGACGATCACGTCGACGGCGTTGCTGCGCACGAGCATCTCGGCGATGTCGAGAGCCTGCTCGCCGGTGTCGGGCTGCGAAATGAGCAGGTTCTCCAGATCGACGCCGAGGGCCGCTGCATAAGTGGGGTCAAGCGCATGTTCGACGTCGATGAAGGCGGCGGTGCCGCCGCCCTTTTGCGCTTCGGCAATCGCGTGCAGCGCGAGGGTCGTTTTTCCGCTCCCTTCCGGTCCGTAAATTTCCACGATGCGTCCGCGCGGGAAACCGCCGACACCGAGCGCGAGGTCGATCGCGATCGATCCCGAGGGAATCACCTCGAAAGCCATACGTTCGCTGAACTCGCCCATTCGCATGATCGAGCCTTTGCCGAACTGCCGCTCGATCTGCGCGAGGGCGTTGTTCAAGGCGGTCTGCCGTTCGTCCGATTGCGCTGCCATGTTGCTCTCCTAACCTTTAGCGTGTCACTTTTATATAATCACGATATCAGGGGGGAATGCCAAGTGCCTGGCACTTAGAAAGTTGCCTCTGCGAAAAGGGCGTCGATGAATTCCGCCGGTGAAAAGGGCCGCAGGTCCTCGACGCCCTCGCCGATTCCCACGTATTTAATCGGAGTCTCGAGTGTGTCCACGATGGCGACGAGCACTCCACCCTTCGCCGTCGAGTCGAGTTTCGAAACAACGACGCCCGTGAGCGCCGTCGTTTCGTGAAAGAGCTTGGCCTGCGAAATCGCGTTCTGGCCGGTCGTACCGTCGAGCACCAAAAGCGTTTCGGACGGAGCGCGGCCCAACTCGCGCTCGATCACACGCCGCATCTTCTTGAGTTCTTCCATGAGATTCGTTTTCGTCTGCAGCCGGCCGGCGGTATCGACGATCACGACATCGGCATCGCGCGCGCGTGCCGCCTGCAATCCATCGAAAAGGACCGATGAGGGATCCGCGCCCTCTTTCCCGCGCACGAACGACGCGCCCGAGCGTTCCGCCCAAATCTCTAGCTGCTCTGCCGCGGCCGCCCGGAACGTGTCGGCGGCAATCAACAACACGCGTTTGCCTTCATCGCGCAAGCGAGCTGCGAGCTTGCCGATCGTCGTAGTCTTTCCGCTCCCGTTGACTCCGACGACCAAAATAGCGGCCGGCTTGTCGCGCAGGTCGAGTTCGGCGTTCGGAAGCGTCAGAAACCGCTCGACGTCTTTCCGAAAGCGCGTGACGATCTGATCGCTGGTGCTCCACAGCTCGTGTTTGGCGACGGTCTTCAGGCCGCCGACGATTTTCTCGGTCGTGGGCACGCCGAAGTCCGCGGAGAGCAAAAGCTCCTCGAGTTCTTCCCAGACCTCGGGGGTTATGGGCTTGCGCGCCCGGCCCAGCGCCTCGACGCCCGCCAGTGCCTCCCTCGCCAAACCGAACGAGGCCCGGAGCTTAGTAAGCCAGCTCACGGGCTTACGGCTTCCACGCTCCTAATCGAACTCCTGTTCGCCCCGAAGTGCGACAAAAATCGGAACCAATCTATCGTTCAATCCGTTAGTATCTATTTGTACGGTGATTGACCGTACAAGCTTCTGGGGCCGCAAAATAATGCAAAAAACACGAGCTAACTCCGGTTTCCAGCGCGACGCTGCGTTGCCGACGGATATGACCGCTACTCCGCCGGAGGAACGGACGGAACGATTGGATCTGCGAGTTCCCGAATATGTTAAGGCACGTATTCGATCGGCTGCCGCTTTAATGGGGCGATCCATGAGTGACTTCATAGTTGCTGCCGCACTATCAGAAGCGGAAGCTGTTTCGGAATCAGTTGACCGATGGACTCTTGATGATCAGGATAGCAGATTCGTTCTTGAGTTGATGGCCTCTGCGCGAGCCGACGAAATGGCTCTGCGCGATCTTTTGCAGCTTTCAGAATCCCCGAAGCAACGCAGTAGCATAGTTTGACTCCCATCGACGGCTTCACAGTCCAACCGCTTGCCAGTCATCATGATCGCAAGCGGTTTTCTTGTGCCGAGCAACCTCTTACGGATTATTTGCAACGCCTAGCTCGACAGCAAGACGAAAGCAATACGACTCGCGTGTATGTATACGCCAACGACGCAGGTGAAATTGCCGGATACTATACACTATCTGCACTTACCCTTGAACTGAGTGGCCTTCCCGACCTTGTCAAAAGAGGACGGCCGCACTTGCCAGTTCCCGCAACGTTATTGGGACGCCTCGCAACTGCCACAACCTACGAGAATCGCGGTATCGGCACGTACCTGCTGAGCCATGCCATGCGCACAGCCTATGACAGTAGCGCGGCCGTCGCAGCCGCCTTTTTTGTCATCGACTCAAAACCTCATGCGATTGATTTTTATCGCAAACGCTTTCCATTCGAAGCGCTTCCTTCAAATCAGCTGCGCCTCATCCTGTCAATGGATTCAATCGCTAAAGCCTTGCAATAACAACTTTAACGTCACAGCTTAGCAAGCTGCCTTCATTCCGGAGGCTTGCGCACGTACTTTTGTTTTCGCGTCGGGTCGCCGTGGCGGTAGCCCAGGTCGGCCTGAAGCTCGCGCAGCAGGTGCCGTAAGTGAATGACCGCCTGCGCATGGATCTGCGACACACGCGACTCCGAAACGCCGAGGCGCTCCTTGATGTCCTTGAGAGCCTGCCCTTCAAAATAACAGAGCGCAATAACGACGCGCTCTTGCGGCGGCAATTCTTCCACGGCTTGAACCAGCGCGCGCCGAAGTTCGCGCTGCTCCACGCTTGCAGTGATGTCCACTGCGGTGTCTTTGAGCGTGTCGGCGAGCGGAATCCGGTAACCCTTCTCGCTCGGCAACGGTTCCTCGAGCGAGAGCAACGACGTCCCACGCACGCGCTGCAGGAGAGCGTTGTACTCATCCATAGAGATGCCCAGCCGGCCAGCCACCTCCGTCTCCGACGGAATTACGCCCGAACTTCACTTCGAGCTCTTGGTAGACTCGCTCCAATTCGCGCGCACGCTGGCGCACGGCGCGCGGCACCCAGTCCAGAGCCCGCAGCGCATCGATGATGGCGCCGTTGATTCGCGTTATCGCGTAGGTTTCGAATTTGACGCCGCGCGAATCGTCGTATTTCTCAATCGCGTCGATGAGACCGACAATACCGTCGTTGATGAGATCGTTGAGGTCGACATTGGGCGGCAGACTGACGGAGATCTTGCCGGCCACGTATTTAACGATGTGCAAATACTTGTGGATCAGCTCTTCGCGCGAGTACTCGACGCCGTTGATTCGGTAGCGGCGCGGGCCGCCGCCGCCTTTCACGTATACCTTATTCGGGGATTGACCGCCGCGTAGAGCAAATCGACGATCGTGTTGACGACGACGAAGACGGTCGCAAAAAGTAAGATCACGCCGTTGACCAGCGGCATGTCCCGGTTGCTGATCGCGTCAAAGGCTAACCGGCCGACGCCGGGCCAGGCAAAAATGTGTTCGGTCAGCACCGCTCCGCCGAGCAGCAGTCCCGTTTGCAAGCCGATGACGGTCAGAATCGGCACCAGCGCATTTCGCAACGCGTGGTGCAAGAGAACCGCACGTTCACTCAAACCTTTAGCGCGCGCCGTGCGGATATAGTCGCTGCGCAGAACGTCGAGCATTCCGCTGCGCGTGATCTTCGCAACGATTGCCAGTGGGATCGTTCCGAGCGTCAATGCGGGCAGCACCAAGTGCCAAAGCGCGTCGCCGGCCGCTTGCCAATTGCCTTCCAGCAGCGCGTCCAGAACGATCAGATGCGTGATCGGCGTCACGGTATATTGCAACGAAATCCGCCCCGAGATCGGAAAGAGATTGAGCCCGTAATGCGATGGTACCACTGAAAGCAGGTACACGAGCATCCAACCAAGCCAAAAGACCGGAATCGAAACGCCCAGGAGCGCCAAGCTCATTGTGAAGGCGTCGGTCAGCGAGCGAAATCTTACCGCCGCGATGATGCCCAGCGGAACACCGAACGCGATCGCCACGATCATTGCCGCCAACGCGAGCTCGACGGTCGCCGGAAAATATTGCGCGAGCTTTCCTGCAACGCTGTCGTTATCAACCAGCGAACGGCCGAGGTCGCCGTGGGCCGCGTGATCCATGTAGAGCGCCAGCTGCACGTACCAGGGCTTGTCCAGACCGAGCGAGGCGCGCAGCGCGGCGGCCTGCGCGGGCGAGGCATGCTCTCCTAGACGAATCGCGACCGGGTCCCCCGGGATTGCTTTCATAAACCCAAAGCTCACGATCGTGATCGCGACGAGCACGAGCACGAGCCGCATGACTCGAAGGGCGATGAATCTAGCCAAACCCTTCGACTCCGCTCAGGACTCCGGCGCCTTGCGCCTCCGGCTCTCTCAGGATGAACCTTGGAACGAACGCGCTGCAAAACGTAAAGCTTGTCCGTAAAGGAAGAACTTTTCGGAAAGCGTGCGTTCGCGATCCTCGCGCTGCAGGATATCGATGAAGTGCGACGAGTTCGCAAGTTGATCGAAGAGCACTGCATACCGTGAAGGGCGGCACTCCAAGAAACGCATGAGCTCGGCGCGGTGGCGCAAGCGGCCGTAGAAACGATTCTTTAATGCCGCGCCGTATCGCACATACGCCCGCCGGGGGTGGGCACGCGCCGCGGAAACCGCTTCCGCGGCAAACCGGCCGCTCATGGCAGCTTCGTAGATGCCTTCGCCGTTGGTCGCATCGACGAGCCCTGCGGCCGTTCCGCCGACCATCGCACCAGGCGCTGCAATCTTCGGCCGCGGAGTGCTGCCGTAAAGCAAATGGCCCTCGAGTTTCGTGGTAAATTGCGCCGCGGGATAGAGTCTGGCGCGGACGCGCTCTGTGAAAAGATCGAGCTCTTCACGTAGCTGCCCGCCCGCCATTTTCCCCATCACTCCCAAACCGATAGCGAGATGGTCCCGTTTCGGAAACATCCATGCGACGGTCATGCGACCGTCGCGCATCGCGAAGTAATGCATTTCGATGGTCCGGTACGCAATAGCTGCAGCCGGACGATCGAGATAAACTCGATACTGCAGCGTCGTTACCAAACCGTTCTGCCACCCTTCGTATGCAAACTCGCTCTCCTCGAGCTTGGCCGTCGACCCTTGCGCCAAGAAAACATTGCGCGCTACGATCGTTTTGCGATCTCCCGAACGCAGATCCGCGTAATCGACGAGCATCCGATCGCCCTCGCGATGCAACCCGCGAAAGAGGGCGGAGGTCCGAATCTCAGCGCCTTCTGCCGCAGCTAATGCGCCGATGGTTCCATCGAGTTCTTCGCGCGTCGTGGTGTGACCGGGACGAATTGAAAGTCCATACTCCGTGCCACGTGCATCGAAAAGCGCGAGTCGCGGCGTGTCGCAGTGCACGATCGATCGCGGCAAAGCAAACGTCTCACAGAAGCCCGCCCGCAGACCGGCGGCGCAAACGCGTTTTGCGCCGATCGTGCTGTCTTTATCGAGAACGACGGTCCCTACGCCAGCCCGTGCAGCTTCGCGCGCGGCCATTCCGCCTGCCGGGCCGCAGCCCACGACGACGAACTCGACGTGTTCCATATTTGAAACGTTCGACGCCCCTCGACACGCGCCCATTTGCGGCCCTTGACAGGCTCGGGATGACAAAATGGCAAATCCGCCGGGCCATGCATTCAGTAAGCGGGCTCAGCACATCGACTGCTATCTACTGCGGACTGGCGGCGGGTGTGCTGGCCATCCTCTACGGGATCATCCTTATAAGCTGGGTGCTGGGGCGCTCACCGGGCAACGCGCGCATGCAAGAGATCGCGGGCGCGATCGAAGAGGGCGCAATGGCCTTCCTGCGGCGCCAGTACACAACGATAGGCGTCGTCGCGGTGGTGCTCTTCATCGTGATCCTGATTGGCCTGAAGTGGCAGTCCGCCGTCGGGTTCCTAATCGGCGCAGTCCTCTCGGGTGCGGCCGGTTTCATCGGGATGACGGTTTCGGTGCGCGCGAACGTGCGTACGGCCGAAGCTGCGCGCGGCGGACTGGCACCGGCGCTCGCGGTTGCCTTCCGCGGCGGGGCTGTGACCGGACTGCTCGTCGTCGGGTTGGGCATTCTCGCCGTTGCGGGTTACTACTGGATCTTGCTTGTGGTCAATCACGGCAACGAAACGCAGTCGCTGGGCGCGATGATCGGGCTGGCTTTCGGATGTTCGCTGATCTCGGTTTTTGCGCGTTTGGGCGGTGGCATCTATACGAAAGCCGCCGACGTCGGCGCGGATCTCGTCGGCAAAGTCGAGGCGGGCATTCCCGAAGACGACCCGCGCAATCCGGCCGTCATCGCCGACAATGTGGGCGACAACGTTGGCGATTGCGCCGGCATGGCCGCCGATCTCTTCGAAACCTACGTCGTGACGACGGTTGCCGCGATGCTGCTCGGCAACTTGCTGCTCGGAAAAGTCGGCGGCGCAACGACTTTCCCAATCGTGATCGGCGCGATCTCGATCGTCGCCTCGATCATCGGCACGTTCTTCGTGGGGATCGGCAAAATCGACCGCGCCAAGATCATGAACGCACTCTACTCGGGCCTAGGCGTCGCCGGCATCATCGCAGCCGGCGTCTTCTATTGGATCACGGTCAAAGAGTTCGGCGCCGGCGGAATCGTCGTCGGCACGGGCGCACTCGCGCGCCACGTCGCGCCGATCAATATCTGGGCGTGCGCAATCATCGGATTAGCGGTAACGGGACTCATCACGTGGATTACCGAGTATTACACCGGCACGCAATACCCGCCAGTGCGCCGCATCGCCAACGCCTCGGTCACGGGGCACGCGACCAACATCATCGCCGGGCTCGCGGTTTCGATGCAGGCGACTGCGCTGCCCGGGCTGGTGATCGTCATCGGCATTTTGGCGTCGCATGCGCTCGTCGGCCTCTACGGCGTCAGCATCGCAGTGATGGCGATGCTCTCGATGGCCGGCATCATCGTTGCAATCGATTCGTTCGGACCAATCACCGACAACGCGGGCGGCATCGCTGAAATGGCGGACTTGCCGGCAGAAGTGCGCAGCGTTACGGATCCGCTGGACGCGGTCGGCAATACGACCAAAGCCGTTACAAAGGGTTACGCAATCGGTTCGGCAGGTTTGGCGGCGATCGTTTTGTTTGCGTCGTTCTCGAAAGAGCTTTCGGATAAGTGCGCGGCACATCACGGCTGCGTCGCGAGTGCCGGGTTGTTCAGCATTGAATCGCCATTCGTCTTGGCAGGCTTGCTGATCGGCGGATTACTGCCATTCTTCTTCTCGTCGCTTTCTATGGAAGCAGTCGGTCGCGCGGCTGGAGCCGTCGTCGAGGAAGTGCGCCGGCAGTTCCGCGACAATCCGGGCATCATGGCCGGGACCTCACGTCCCGATTACGCTAGAACCGTCGACATCGTCACGCGAGCTGCGCTCAAGGAAATGATCCTGCCGTCGCTCATTCCGGTGGGCGTTCCGGTGTTGATCGTTATCCTCAGCGCCATCGGAGTATTCCCGGGAACTAGCGCGGCCCAAGTCATGGGCGGCGTGCTCGTCGGCGCGATTGTCACCGGCCTGTTCCTCGCAATCGCGATGACCAGCGGCGGCGGCGCGTGGGACAACGCAAAGAAATACATCGAGGACGGCCACCTCGGCGGCAAAGGCTCCGACGCTCACAAGGCCGCGGTCACCGGCGACACCGTGGGCGATCCATATAAAGACACGGCCGGCCCCGCGATCAACCCGATGATCAAGGTGCTGAACATCGTGGCGCTGTTGTTAGTGGGGTTTTTAATACACTAGCTCGTCCCTCGTCACGGACGCCGACGGCGTCCTCCCCTTCGTCTTCGCTCACCATGGCAAGTGCACAAGCAAGCGGCGGATCGCTTCAACGAACACCCCACCGGGTACGAACGATTAGCAAGAGAGGACGAATTCAATGAGACGTTTCTGGGGAGCAGTCGCCGCCACGGCGCTTGCGTTTGCGTGGACTGCGCCGGCATTAGCGTATACGCAAGACGAGCAAACTGAGCTGCAGATCGGACAGCAAGAGTACCAGCAGCTCCAGCAAAAAGGCGAGATACTCACGAGTTCTCCCTACTACAGCATTTTGACTCCGATTGCCAGCCGGATCAAGAAGATCGCCGATCCTCAATACTTCGTACCGTTTCACTTTATCCTCATCAATGAATCATCGCCCAACGCTTTTGCTGTTCCCGGCGGCAACGTGTACGTAACGACCGCCATGATGCGATTCGTCAAAGATAAGGAAGAGTTGGCAGGCGTGCTCTGCCACGAAACCTCGCACGACATTCACCACGACGTCCTCAACCTGTACCAAAAAGATCAGCGCTTGAGCCTCTACGGAACGCTGGCGGAACTGCTCTTAGGGCGCGGCGGCAGCGGCATCGCGAACGCGGCCATCAATACCTTCGCCAACCTCGAATCGCTCCATTTCTCGCGGATAGTCGAAGAAAACGCCGATCACAAAGGCGCGATCACCTGCGCGCAAGCCGGACTCACCCCGCACGGCATGGTGTGGCTGATGCAGGCCTTCCAGAGCAGCAATCTGTCCAATCCGCCGGAGTTTCTCTCCGATCACCCCAGCGACGCGCATCGCATCGCCGCCTTGGAGAGCGAGTTCGCGAGCGACCCGGGACTCTTCGGCAAATACAATCCGAACATCGCGTGCGGCACGCCGCTCAGCTACAGCGGTCTCTACGATCAGTACAAGGGTGGGTGCGGGATCCCGCGCCGCCAGACAGGGACGGTTGCCCGGCATATTGCGCCTGTCAGCGCGAGCAAAAAGCTGACGTGTCCGGCGGGCTGGAAGTTCTGCTAGCGCTCAGCGGCCGAAGAGCTGCCGCGTATGATCTCCTCATACCGTTGGCTCGCCGGCGTCGGCACGCGCGTAAGCTGCGGATCGCGATCGAGCTCGATGTGATAGAGGCCAAAATCACTGTTGTCGTCGAACGGCAGCCCCCACTCGCGATTCGACGTAATACTCCAACAAAGATACGCTTCAATCGGCACGCCGCTGCGCAAGGCTTTTTGTACGTGCTCGATGTGCTTTGCCAAGTAATCGGCGCGCGAATACCCGTCGGCCCGCGTCACGCAACCATTCTCGATCAGGACGATCGGCTTTCCAGGAAATTGCTCTTGGGCTTCGCGTAGGATTTGCTCGAGTATCCCGGGCCAAACCGGCGCGCTGGCGTAGCGAAATTCAGCCGCCGCCGCTAGCCGCTCGAGTCTGCCCGGCCAGATCGACGGAATGCCCCAATAATAATCCAAGCCGACGTAATCGAGCGCACCCACGCACTCGGGCGGGCACAAAAAATCCGGCAGTTTGCCCGCCATTCCGAGATTCCACCAATTTGTGCCGAGCAGTGTACCGAACATCGCGAAAGATTTACGAAAACTGTCGAATACGCGCAGCCACGAGCGCGTGGCAGTCAAACATTGTTTCGAGCTCAGCGGAACGAATCGCACCGCCCTTTCCGAACCAAAAACGAACCACGCAATATGCCGCGCGATATCCGGCTCTAGACCGCGATAACTTCCGGCCCCGTCGGGCATGCACAGGTTCTCGACCCCCGGATGAATTCCGACGCGCAGCACGCCGTGCTTGCGGATCGCTTGCAGGGACTTGTCCATGTCCGGCACGCCGCGTGCGACGGAACCGGGAGCTCTGCCGATATCGGAAACCGTCTTACGATTGTGCCCGCGCGGAAGCTCCGGGTGTTGCTTCTTGAAGTCGCGCAGCGCGCGGTCGACCGCATTGAGGAGCGAGCGGCTGCCCAGCGGCACCGCAACGCCAAACGGCTGCTCCTTGGCCGGAATGGCGCTCAGCGTAAACTCATCGGTCACATACTGCCGTAAGATCGCGTCATCGTCGAAGACGAGATCGACCGTTCCCGCGCGCAGCGCATCGATCGTCGCCTCCACACGATCGTAATACTGAACGTTCGCGGCGGGAAAACACCCTCGAACTTGGAGCGCCGGTGTCCCTTCCGCGACGACGCCGACGCGGCCGCTCCAGGTCGTGCCGAAAGACAGCCCCGCTCGATGCAGCCCCGCCAAATGCGCAATAAAATACGCTTCGGAAAACAACACGTCTTCGATTCGATCCGCCATCATCGTCAACTGCGCAATCGCGATGTCCACCGAGCCTCGTTCGAGCACCGAATGTTGCGAAAGACGCACAGCCTGCCGCCCAGCGTGTTCCGGCGATTTGAGGTGCGTCGCATTGCGATCGATCAGGCGTTGTAACCAGCGCGGCAGCCCCAGCACGAGTGGATTCGTACCAACTTTCGCGGCCGGGTTGAGCTTTAAGATGGCTTGCCGGGCTTGCGCGTGCGCGCGAAAAAGATTCGGAATCAGGCGCAACACTGCGTCCATCTGCTCCTGCGACGTCGCATAGGGCGGCAGTCCGGGCGGCACGGCATACGCGCGCATCCAAAACCCTTTGATATACCCGTAGACGAGCTGGTTCGGCTCGTTGATCGTCACGTAATAATCGATCATATCACCCAGGCGTTGCGCAACCTGCGATGCATACGCCGCCATGCGCGCCGGAAACCCCGCATCCAACATCCCGTCGCCGGTGCCGGCGGCCTGCACGTGCAGCGGCCAAGTGTTGTGATGCAGCGTGACCACCGTGGCCATGCCGGCGTCGCGCATGTAGCGTAGCACATCGCGGTAATGCGCGAACGCGGCGTCGTCCCAGACGCCGGCCTGCGGTTCCAGACGCGACCACGAAAGCGAGAGCCGGAACGCGCAGCATCCTAATCCCTTGGCAAGATCGACGTCTTCACGATAGCGATTCCAAAAATCGGTTGCGCGGCCGCGAAGCGTGAGCCCACGCACGCGTTCCCAGACGTCGTGAATGTCGTCGTGACCCTCGTACGCCTCGCACTGGTGGTCGGCCGTCGCGACCCCGAAACGAAAACTCTGCGCCATGCGAGGGGCTCCGCGCTAGGGTGCGCGCTTCCTTCCCCGAAGGCGCGGCCATGAGATTCTCAACCAAGGTCTGCATCGTAACCGGGGGCGGCTCCGGCATAGGGCGCGCCACCTGTCTGCGCATGGCCGCGGAGGGCGCAAGCGTCGTCGTCGCCGACTTGAAACTCGCTACCGCCCAGGCAACGGTCGATGAAATCACCGCAGCCGGCGGCAAAGCGGTCGCCGCGGAGGTTGATGTCGGGAACTCCGCGCAAGTCCAAGCCGTCATCGCAAAGGCGCTCGCGACCTACGGCGGTTCCATCGACGTCATCGTGAACGATGCCGCGATGATGACGTTTACGCCGATTATCGATATCGCCGAGGCCGATTTCTTTACGGTCATCACGACGAATCTCGGCTCGGTATTCTATTTCTGCAAGTACGGCGCGCCACACATGCCGCCCGGCTCGGCCATCGTCAACATCAGCTCCGTGCACGCCCACAAAACGACGGCCAACGTCGTGTCCTACGCCGCCTCGAAAGGTGCCATCGAAGCCTTCACGCGCGGTTTCAGCATCGAAATGCTGGCGCGTCAGATTCGCGTGAACGCGGTTGCGCCCGGCGCCGTCGACACGCCGATGCTCTGGAACAATCCCAACGTCAAGAGCGGCGCGGAAAAGATCGCAGGCGCGATCGGCAAGCCCAAAGATCTCGCCGCCGCGATCTGCTTCATGGCTTCCGGCGACGCGCAATTCATCAACGGCACGACGTTGATCGTCGACGGCGGCCGTCTCGCGCTCCTTTAGAGCGCTCTACCAGCCGCCGGAGGCGCCTCCGCCGCCAAACCCTCCGCCAAAACCGCCGCCGCCAAGACCGCCGCCCCCGAAACCACCGCTGCCGAAGCCGCTACCGAAGAACCATCCAGCAAATGCGCCGCGCCTGCGGTTTCTCATGAAAAATAGTGGCAGTACGAATATGGCGATGATGATCAGGATGAAGATGAGCGACTCCCAGGGGGTCGTTTCGGAATTATCCGAGCTGGGCTGCGCGACAGCGTGCCCGATCTGATCCTTGAATGAGGGTGTGATCGTCAGCAGGATCTGATCCACGCCGTTTTGCACGGCGGCGTCCGCGTTGCCGGCTCGCATTTCGGGAGTGATCGTGTCGCGGATGATGCGGCTGGATTCCGCGTCGGTGAGCGAGCTTTCCAAACCGTAGCCCACCTCAATCCGGATGCGGTGATCCTGCGTGAAGAGAAAGAGGATCGCGCCGTCGTCGTGACCCTTGCGCCCGATCTTCCAGGTCTCGGCCGCTTTGATCGTCCAGTCCTCGAGCGAAACATCACCCGTTGTATCTCCGATCCAGACGACCACGCGATGGCCGGTAACGTCCTCGAAATGCTTGAGTTCGGCGTCCAGATTTTCGACCGCTGTCGCACTCAACGCATGTGCGTTATCGGTAACGTACTCAGTGGGCCTCGGCGGCGCTGTCAGCGCAGCGGCCAGCAGCACAGCGGCCAGCATCACGCGCTCGCTTTCGGAAAATGGGCGCACAGCTGTTCGCCGGCGCGTTCGATGCCGTGGATCAGTGCACCGGTCATGTCGCCGCGTTTGAAATGCGGCGTCATCTCGGCAACCACGTCGCTCCAGAACGCGTCACCCACGCGCTCGTGTATTGCGCGGTCCCCATAAACGGCAAAGCGCCGGGATTTCGGGGCGACGAGAAAAATCACGGCGTTCCGATGCGGATGGCGATGCAGTTCGGCTTGATGTAAATGCTCGCGCGCGGCTTCGAGCGCGTCGGGCGTATCGTGCGAGATCACGCGCACTGCTACACGTCCGGTTGTGCCCGCTTCCACGGCGTCGATCGCGGCGCGGACGCGATCGCCGTCGATCTCTTTCACGGAAAGTTGACTTGCGGTGCGGTTTCGGCTCCGGGTTTGGCTTGGAAGTATGCCTTAGTGTTGAAGCGCGAACCGAAGATCCCCGCGATCATGACGGTCGGTAATGTGTTGCGCTTGGTATTGAAGGCCTGCGCTACCTCGTTGTAACGGCGGCGCTCGACCGCGATCCGGTTTTCTGTTCCTTCGAGTTGTGACTGCAGCGTAAGGAAATTCTCGTTGGCCTTGAGGTCCGGGTAGTTCTCAACCACCACGAGCAGCCGCGAAAGCGCCGAGCCGAGCTTGTCCTGCGCTTGCTGGAACTGCGCCATCGCGTTCGGATCGTTCGCTGCATTGTTCAGGGCCTGCGGCGAAAGCTGCCCGACGCTCGCACGGGCCTGAGTAACGGCGATGTAGGTGCTCTTCTCGAAGTTCGCAACGCCCTTGACGGTTTCGACCAGGTTGGGCACCAGATCCGCGCGCCGCTGATAAACGTTTTGAACCTGTCCCCATTGCGCTTGCACCGCTTGATCGAGCGTTACCAGACTGTTGTATGTCGTCACGACCGCGATGACGATGATTGCAACGACTGCTAATGCAATCCAGAGTCCGTACGAACGGGGGCGGCCATGTACTTGTCCCATGCTTCTCTCCTATGTCGCTTGCAGCGGCGCTTCATCGAGCGCGCGGAATTTACGATAAATCACCCAGTACGACGTCAGCACTGTGGAAATACCGAACAAAAGCAGACCATCACCGACTATCGTGCCGAGTGCGCTGACAGGCAGTAATATTCTTATGACCGCCCTCAGGATGAAAGCACCGACCCAGATCGCCGCCGTGATCCACGAAGGATCGACATACATAACGTGCGGCTTTTCGGTTCGCCGCACGACTCGATGCGCCGACATGGCGACTCCCAACGGGACGCCGAAGATAATGCCAATTGCAACCGCAACCGCAATCGCCCAAGCCTGCGCCGGGTGTACCTGTTGGCTGGCCCAGATGCTCGTCACCGTCAGCGCCAAGAAAATTACCGGCGCCACGAACAAGCGCGTGATGCTCATCTTCATAGGCCGCGAATAGCGGAATAGGACGAACGCCGCGATCAAGACGTAAATGCCGAGCGTGGTGAGAATCGGCGGCTGCTGAGCAGCAGTGTGCATGCGCTAAGATTTGACGGCCATCATCGTTTCCGGACCGATGCCCGTTATGTCGATGATCGTGGTCGTTTTGGTCATTGCGTAGTGGTGAAGCTTTGCGGGAACCTGCACAAACGAGCCAGCAGAGAGCGCGGCCATCTTCGCCTTGTTCATTTTGTCGCCGAGCCCGACCCAAAGCGCTCCTGAAATCACGGTCACGTTCTCAGTTTCGTTGTGATAATGCGGGCCGAATACCGTTCCGGCCGGCACCTTCACGCGCACGATGTAGAGACCCGGTTTGGCGGGATTGCCGGCGAGGACGGCCACTTGCGCGCCCTTCATCATGCCTGTTCCGGCGTTCCAATGCTCTTGCCCCGACATCACGATAATCGGAGCCATGGACGCTGCAAACGCGAAGCGGGCTAGAGCTGCGATGAATATGACGCCAATCATTATCGAGAAGTATTTACGCATGAGACTGCCTTTCAGAAATAAAGAAGGAGGAAGCGTGCAACGCTTCCCGCTTTTCTCTTGGCTTTGAGCGCCCCTACTTGATTTCGACCCTTGCGCCGGCCTCTTCGAGCTTTTTCTTGACGGCCTCGGCCTCGTCTTTGTTCACGCCTTCCTTTACGGGCTTGGGCGCGCTTTCGACAAAGGTTTTGGCTTCAGTCAGACCGAGGCTCGTGAGCTCGCGCACGGCTTTAATGACCTTGATCTTTTCAGGTCCCGCCTCGGAAAGAATGACGTCGAATTCGGTCTTCTCCGCAACCGGGGCAGCGGCAGCAGCGGCGCCGCCGCCGACAACCATTGCAACCGGAGCTGCAGCCGAGACGCCATATTTTTCTTCGAGCTGTTTGACCAGGTCCGCGAGCTCGAGCACGGTGAGTTTATCGATCGTTTCGATGATTTCGGCAACTGCCATGATACTTGTGTTTCTCCTTAAGCGTTCGAACCCGCGGCTGCTTTTTGCTCGCGGATAGCATTGAGCACGCGGACGAGTCCGCTTTGATTTCCTGAAAGGACGGTCACGAGACCGCGCAAGGGGGATGCAAGGGAACCAACGAGTCTTGCAATCAGCTCCTGTTTCGAGGGGAGCGACGCGAGCACCATGACCTCTTTGGCATCGACGATGCGGCCTTCGATATAGGCGGCCTTGATGCCGATGGTTTTGACGTCGT
>CAAGKR010328114.1_pt1 | contig 34295 bp, 39 predicted proteins | sample 2556971 | NCBI WGS metagenome assembly CAAGKR01 (sample SAMEA5207829, study PRJEB30636) | soil metagenome | biome: forest; feature: boreal; material: soil | place: USA | collected 2011-09 | depth 1 m | reverse complement strand
CGCGCAGGAGCGAGCCCGCTAGAGGTTGCCAGGTGGGCGGGACACTCGCCACAGGTCATGTTCGTGCACTACGCCAACGTGATTGACGAGCTGGTGGGCGAGCCGGTGCTACCCGCCGCCGAGCAGATTGCCCGAGCGCGCGACGCGGTGGTGGAGCTTGAGAGGAAGGAGCTTGACGAGCTGATGGCTGACCTCATCGAGCACCCGACGGTCAGGCACGGCGGGGGCGGTAGAAGGAGGGCGGCGCACGCCTTCTACGCACCCGAGATGTAGTCGCCGCGACGAGGGGACGGAGCCGAGCGCGATGCCGTGAGCGTCGTCCGATGCTGGCGTGCCGCTCGCTGGTGTCGCATCGGTAAGCACTCGGTCTTTCGCCAGCCCTGAACGCGAAGCGTTGCCGACCCCGGTGGTCGGAGCTTGTCCGTCCGTGTGATTCAGGACGATACGCGTTCGGCGTGAGGTCCAGAATCGTCATAAAGCTCCTGTTTGTTTTGGCTCTGCCGCTACTGATCGCCGGGAGGATCGTCTATGCCCAAGTCGTGGCCTGCGAGAGAGCGTTTGGTATGAATAGAGATGATGCTCAGACCGACGAGGAAAAGGCCGCACTGAGCCGATCATGGATCAGGGCAATGGTGTTGGCGATCTTCCTTGGGGCTTTTATGCTCGCACTTGAGTTGCCTCGGCCCGAACATCTACCCGGCATCTTCCTCGGCAGCACGGCTCTCCTAAGACTTGCTGTCTTCGCGGGCGCGTTCCTCGGTGGCCTGCTGATTCTGACGCCTCTATATCGTGGCGTCGTCCTCGGCACCCTTCCCATCGAGATATCTTCGCGTGGAGCACGGTACGAAGATGTCGCCGAGACCACGGTGCGGGTCAAGGACCGGCTGCAAGAGCTTGAGAACGAGCAGAAGAAGCAGATCGCGACGGCTGAGGAAGTCGGCGCACGGGTCGATGATATAGCCCCAACCGTGACCACGCTGCTCGCGAGGGTTGCAGAGATGGAGGATCGCATCTAGCCGTGCATTCTGCGACCGGTATTAGCGCTAGACTTCCAGCCATGACCCACGACGAGGCTGTTCAGCTTGTCCAAGAGTTCGTCAACGTATCGAAGGTCGATCTCTCGAAGTCCAACCTCGACATTGAGGGGATGGCGCGGGTCGTCGTTAAGGAACCTGCGGTGGAAGATATGCTCCGCAAATCATTGAGGCACCACGCCCAGCTTGCGCTTGCCAAGGCAGGCGCTCAGCGTCTGGAAGACAGTCGCCCGGAGTTCGATCGTGCCATGAATCAAAGCATCGGACGGATGCGCACGCTCGCGTAGCCCGCGCAGCATCAAGCCGTACAGCCACGTATCCAATGCCCCGTCCAATTGGGTATCGCAAGCGATTGGACAGGTTGCCAGCCGCACTTCGCGCGGCTGGTTCGCCACCCACCCCGCCGATTTTGCAGCGGGAAACGCCTCACGCCCCTGATCTTTGCGGTTGTCCTATTGGACGCCCTTTCGCTCCCGCATCCCACCGCCTCAACGTAGTTGAGACACTGGGATGCGGGAGCAGTCCAGTGACGTGAGGCGATTGTGCAGTGTTGGGCGGGGTGGGTGGCGGGCAATGTTCACAAAGATTGTGGATTTGAGGTTGGGGGATGGGAGGAGCTTCACGACGGAGGAGATATAGAAAGGAAGGAAAGAAGCGGCGCTCCTCCCATCCCCCAAACCCCCTTCCCTCCTAACCGCTTCTTTCCGTATCTACGACACGTGGCTTGGGCAGGCCACCTTTCGCTCATCCACGAGTACGAGGTTCGTCGTTCGCTTGACGCTCGGCCTCGCACAGAAGCTCCGACGCCGGTATGCCGAAACCGTCCGCGAGCTGCCAGAGCGCGCGGATGCTGACGTTACGCTCGCCTCGCTCGGCGTCGCCGACGTAGTTGGTCGTCAGGCCGCAGAGGTCGGCGAGGGATTCCTGCGTAAGGCCGCGCTCTTTGCGCAACGCGCGTATCGCGTCGCCGAAGGCGCGGTGTCGGGGGCTGAGAACGGGCATCCACAGCACCCTTGCCGACGGTCCCCTGTTCGTCCACCAACCATCAGGGGACTTCGCTGCTAGAGTCCCGCGCAACTCACGGCCGATGTACCGCCGTGCATGGATGCCGAGCCGCAAGTCGGCACGGCGTCCGCGTGGCGGATGACCGTGAGGAATCCCTACAAACATATGGTCCCGGCGACGGCTGTAGACCGCCCCGGGACCGTGGCACAGGAGGTACTTCTCCCATGCACACGCAGCCTAACCCAGGGGAGTCCGAGGACTTCGCCCGCCTCGACGGGGCGATCCTCGGGCTGCTCGTCAAGCGTGACGAGCAGCGCCCGTGGTCTGAGGCGGAGATCGTCCGCATGGTCGGCAGCAAGCACGGCAACGTCCCCGATGGCCTGGCCCGGCTGCATCAAGCCGGACTCGTCCATCGTTGGGACGAGCTGGCAAGCGCGACGTACGCCGCCGCCCATTTCTTTGGCCTCACGCAGTCGGGCGATCCTCATACCGAGGACGACCGACGCATGGAACAGAGCGTTCTGGAGCTGCTGCTGACGCCAAGCAGCCGCAGCACGAATCCGCTCTCGGAGCACGAGATCGGGCGCCTGATCGGGGTGAAGAAGAAGGACGCGCTGGCCCTTACCGATGCGCTGCACCGTCTCTACAGCACTGGACTGGTGGAGCGCTCCGGCGATCTGATCTTCGCCTCGGTGGCGGCGGCGCACTTCGACCAAATCATCGCCATCTGACGTGCGTGGTCAGCCATGCACGTCACGGAGCTTGATCTAAGCCCCGCCGCGTTCGCATACCTGCGGGCAGCCGACATCACCGATGTTGACCAGCTCGTGCGGCATCCGTGCGACGAGTTGGTCCTGTTCGGATTCGGCGCGGCGGAGCTGTACGAGATCGTCTGTCAGCTCAACGAGCGCGGTCTGTCGCTGCCCGCGACCAGTCGGTCGCCGATCTACGTTCCGCGCAGCGAGCGCTACCGCGAGATGTTCCGGCTGCGGTTGGTCGAGGGACGCACGTTGGCGGACGTGGGCGGCAGAACGGGCGTCTCGAAAGAGCGCGTGCGGCAGGTCCTCGGCCAGAACTTCGGGCTCAGGGGTACGCCGCCGACCGCGAAGGCGAGACGGTGGGCCGCGACCGAACGACGACATCGCGGGGAGGTGGTGCGGGACAAGCCATAGCCCTCGACAAGACCCGCCCGCCCTCCGTGGCGCTGCGCGTGTCGGCGTGACCGTGACACGGAGGCGCGGAGCGGGTCACCGGCAAGCGGGGGGGGTCGCGTGATCCTGGGGACGGCCCCTGCGTCTCCCTGCGGATTCGCCCTTGACCGCCTGTCGCGTTTCGCTCCCTGTAGCTGAGCGGACTGCCCTTGCCCGTCAACCCCTCCGGTCGGCCTCCATACCGGCCGAACCTACCTCCCTCCGGGGTGGACAGCCTGCGGTCTTGGCCCGCTTGGCGCTCGGTATCGAACCACTCACAGGAGGTCATACCGAAATGCCCCGCAGGAAGACATCAGCAGCAGCCGTCACCGAGAGCACGCCTCTCCCTCCGGCCACGACGAGCCGGGGACCGGCGCTCAACCGCGCCACCCTCATCTGTCGCCTGACCAGCGACCCGCAGCTACGCCACACCAAGAGCGGACGTGCAGTCTCCACTCTGCGCGTCGCCGTCAACGACGGCCCCGAGCCCGCCTTTCACGATGTCGTCGTGTGGGGCCGCACCGCCGAGGTCGTCTGCCAGTACATGCGCAAGGGTCGCCTGATCCACGTCGAGGGTCGCATCCAGCCGCGAAGCTGGACCGTCAAGGACGGCAGCGAGCGCCGCACGGTTGAGATCGTCGCCAACCGCGTGCAGTTCCTTGGCCGGGGATCTTCACCGTCCCCGGTCGCTGATGGGGAGGTCGCACGATGACTACCCCACGCATCTACGTCGCCTGCCTGGCCGCGTACAACAACGGCATTCTGCACGGCGAATGGATCGACGCCGACCAATCGGCCGACGATATCCACGAGGCAGCACAGCGGATGCTCGCGGCATCCCCGCAGCCGGGCGCGGAGGAGTGGGCGATCCACGACTACGAGGGCTTCGCGCCGTTGCGTCTCGGCGAGTACGAATCGCTTGAGCGCGTCGCAACCATTGCGGCGGGCATCGCTGAGCACGGCGAAGCGTTCACAGCGTGGCTGTCGTACGACGAATCGCAAGATGCAGCCGACACGCAGTCGTTCGAGGACGCATACCGTGGCGAATGGGATTCGCTGCGTGCATACGCCGAGGACTACGCGGAGTCGACGGGCATGTACGACGCGGCCGAGAAGTCGGGATCGTCATACGTCGTCGTAGATATCGACATGCTCACGCGCGACCTCGACATCGAGCTATACACCGTCGAGAGCGACAGCCACACGGTCTACGTGTTCGACCCGAACGCATGAGCGAGTATCTCCCGAAGTTGGCGGCAACTTGGAGCTTGCGCTCGGTCTCCGCGCTTGCGCCCTAGCAACTAACCGCAGATCAACGCGCCGAACCCTCCCTTGCCGAACTGGTCGGCGGGGACGGTGCCGTGCGTGGAGCCCACCGTTGCTTCTCTCACGTCCTGGCTCGTGTACGGAGCCGTGTTGAGGTCGTAGTACGACTTGTACGTGACGAGGATGCCGCTCCGTCCTCCATCTTGCGCGCCGAGGGTCTGGCTCGCGAACTCTTCCGCAGCGCATTCGCTGGTGGGATTGACGGGACCAGCGACCTTTTTCGCGTCAGGTGGTAGCAATGCCCGAACCGCTGCATTGGCCGCCGCTTGCGTCGTGCCGGGCGTAAACTTCTGACCGAAGAGGTTGACACGGCTGAGCTCATCGAAGGTCACCACCGTAAATTGGTCGTTCTCAAAGGCGCCCGGATATGTTCCTTCTGGCATAGGGTCAAAGTTGTTGGGGTATGCGGGATCGGGGTGGTGGAGCGCGTCCCACGTCTGTTGCGTTGCGCCAAGCCCTGTCAGAGTCACCGGCTTCGCACTATGCCGGTGGTGCACATGCTTGCGATGCCGTCGGTGGTGACCAGACGCCGCAGCCACCGCCGGCACGGAGCACATAGCGCTCAGGCTCACGAGCAAAATCGCGAGCGCTATTCCGGTGCCGGTGCGACGTCGTGTACGCCTTGGCGAATCGAGCCTCATGATGGTGTCCCTTCAAGTTGTTTGACTTCTCCGGCGACGAACGTGACGATCCCTCCGTCGTACGTCGTGGTTCCTTCTGGATAGCGGTAGGTCAACTTCTCAAACTCGGAAATGAAGATCACTTTACGCCCGGACTGCCCAACGGTCGGCGCGTCGCCAGCCTCGCCACGAAACGTAAGACTGTACCCGCCATCGAGTTCGACAGTGATGTCTGCGGACCGCTGCGAGACCGACTTCAACTGAAAGCGTTTGTCGATCGGGCGCCCGCCAGCCTCCCGATCAGCACCAGGCAGGTAGACGTCAACTGGAGCGCCTTGGTCAAAGAACGTCATGATTGTCTCGACCTGGAACGACCCGTATCCGCCGCCCACGAACATGGCCACCCCTTCGTCGTACCGCCTCTCTCGTGATGGGTTGCGGTAGATCAACTCTTTGAACCCGGAAATCTCGACGGCCGGGTTTCCGCGCAGTTCGTCCCGAACCTTGGTCACGATTGGACGAACCGATACCGCCTCGCCATGAGCCGTTAGACGCCAGCCTCCTCCGAGGTTGACGATGAGTTTCCCTGGCTGCGGCGTGACCGCCTTCAAGTTGAATTGGTTTTCCCCGGGGCGGCCCCCGCTCCACCCGTCCGGCAGATATAGATCGACCGGGACACCTCGCTCAAAGAGCGCCTTGATCGTCTTGACCGCCACCCGTCCGTTCTGTGTCATCTCCGCTTGATCCATCGTGCCGGTATTCTAAAGTCGTCGGGGACCATCACCTGCTCCCCTCCGCCCGGCTCCGAGTCCAGTCGGGCAGCTGTACACCAATAGATCGTCTCGCCCTTGGGCACCACTATGATGACGCGGCTGGTCGCGGTGTTGCCGGCCGGGAGAGCCAGATACCGCCTTGCGTCGCTTGTGCTGGCGTAGTTGGTGCGGCTCCAGAACTGCCCGAGCTTTCCCGAATCGCCGCCGTACAGTCGGTACAGCCTGAGCGGCTGGCTGAGAATGGTTGCATAGGGCTTACCCGTACAGGTCTCAGCAGTTTTGGCTGAAAGTTCCGGGATCTGCGGGACCGAGCCCGGTCCGTACAGCGTGGTCGCGTGATAGACGAAGTAGAGCTTGGATGTGAGCCTGAGCTGTCCAGCAGCGCAGTTGACCGTCCCCGTGACCGAGGCGGTGCGCTCCTTCGAGGATGTGATGGGAGTTCCGGAGTAGGTGAACCCGGTTCCCTCTAGCGTGGACATTCCACTGACTGAGGCGGTGAACGAACCGCCTGCTTGTGTGGGCGTGACCGCGAGCTGTCCCTTCAGTTCGGCCTGTGCGGTGACAGTTGCCTCACGTGTGGCTGGCGCAATCCAAAGTGAGGTGGACACCTCCGTCACCGGCCCCGCAAAGGTCTCCTCGATGGTGACCGTTATCGACGACCCAGCGATGCTGACGGTGATGGGTCCGTCGCCTGGCAGCGACTGCGGGTCGAAATGCGCGTACGGGTTCGCGAGCCTGTAGAGCGGGAAGGTGTCAAAGCTCGTCCCAGTCCACTGGGTGACGTTGCAAGGCAGGGTCTGGGCAGCCCCGGCGACGGGTACGCCATGTGCCAGCGCGAGCGCAAAGCCCAGCACCAGTGCGATGGCCAGCCGGACGGCCAATAGTGATCGGTGCATTGAAAAGATCCCCTTCCGCAGTCTGATCTCGCCGCTTCTCACGTGTGAGCGGCCCAATCCTTCATCGCGACCCTAACGTGCAGTGCCAGCCTGGTCAATCCTTTCGCCACCACGGGTTCCGGTGCCGCCTTGGGCGATGGTGTCGCGAGTTCGGCTGCTTTCTGTTCGTAGTGGGCGAGCAATTCATTGACGTCGCCGAGGTTTGCATCGACCTCAATGGCTTCACCATTTTCCAGTGCGCGCTTGCGGCTACTTAGCCAAGTCGCTATCGCCTCATGCAGCTCATAGCTGCGGGTTGCGATGATCTCCTCACCGCCCTCGTGAGCTGCCTGTGCGTACAGGAGGCCAGCCTCAATGACCGTGGGATCTTTACAAACGATGTCCCCGCGAGTCTCCGATGACAGAGTGACGTTCGGGCCGACCGCTTTGCGCTCGAAATCAGCAATGCGTCCTTCGAGGTCGGCGAGCGTAACCTCGGTGTCGGTCGTCCCTCGGGCCTCCAACTCGGCTCGCATGGCACGGAGCTTGCTGAGGATCGCGAGATTCTCATTGAGGGTTGCGCCCGCGATCTGCCGCATGTCGCCCGAGTCTCTCGCTGCTTGAAGGCGACGAGCGGCCGCGTCAACGTCAGGGTCGGTGATCGCCAGTTCGTCCGTTGTCCCCATCGGTGCGCGGCACCCTACCAACTTTCAGGGGGACGCGCAGCCCGAGGGCCGAACACCGATGGCGTGTGCGTAACGAGACAGCGACCGTCGCCACCATTGCGCCCGATGCAATGTAGCGTTGGGAGCGACGGGGCCGTACGCAGGCGCGATAGCTTGAGCGGGATTCGCCGTGAGCACGCCACCCGACCACAAGCCTGACGGGGCTCGGCGACCTAATGGTCGTCGCGGGGCGGGTCGGCGTGCGCGCGGTCCAGAACTCACCGAGCGCGACGGCGAAATCCTGCGGTGGATGACACGCCACGGCGTAGTCACCGCCGAGCTGGTTGGGCGCCGCTTCTTCTGGCGACCGCACAAGAACGACTACGGCAAGTGGGCGGCATACCGTCGCCTGCGCGCATTGCGCGAGCTTGGGCTGGTCCTTAGCAACAAGCCATTCGCGGATCGTCCCGCAGTCCTGCGCGTGACGCGCGAGGGCGCGGAGATTGCCGACGTGGGCTTGCGCCCTGCGCCGCTTGTCCTGTCTGAGTTGCGCCACTCGCTTGCAGTCGTTTGGCTCACGGAGTACCTGCTTGCAGAAAACGCCGGCGCCGAGCTGACCACAGAGCGCGAGCTGCGCGCACAGCGATACCGCGAGCTGCGCGACGGGACACGTCAGACCGAACAGGGCCGAGCCCCAGATGCGCTCTTGCGCATCCCAACCAAGGGCGCAGGCGCGCAAAGCGTGATGACCGTAGCCGTCGAGCTGGACTTGACGCGCAAGGACCGCCGAGCGATGGAGCGCATGATCCGCCAGTACGACCGTGAGAAGGTCGATCGCGTTTGGTGGTACGTGACGCCAGCTCGCATAGAGCGCACGCGTGCTCTCGTCCGCGAACTGCACGCGGATGATCGCATCGAGGTCCGCGAGTGGCGCGAATAGCGATTGAATCGCAGGCAGCACCCGCAGTCCAAGGCCCCATCGAGAACCATGTCCAAGACCTTGCAGCAATGCTCACGGTGGCGCTCGGATGCGTGGCGCTGCTCGACCCCGGCGTCCTGCTCGGAGCTGCTGTCGCTGGCGGCTGGCTCTGGCTGCACCGGCCATCAACTGCACGGCGCCTTGTCTGCGCGCTGCTGCTCGTCGTGCCGCTGCTCGCGCTGCACCTCTTTCTTATATGCGCGTGGCCGTGGCGCGATTTGCTCGTCCATCTACTGTCGCCGATGCAAGTTTCGCCGGTCGATGGTTCGCTCGCACTGCGCAGCCTCTACGCCGAGGCGCTGGCGGGTCCTCTGTGGTTCGAGGGAGCGATTCTTGCCGCACGACTGAGATCCCGTAGAGTTGGCGCACAGGCGCGCCGTGACCACCGTCTCGACATGCAGCGATGGCGGGCGATTGACGGGCGCCGTCAGCCGATGTTGCCTAACCCGCAGACATCACGCTCGGATTCCAGCCCGGATCACCCGCCGGGAAGAATCCGCCTTGGAGTCGACGCCGAGACAAACGGCCCTCTCGACCTTGAACTACCGGCCGACCTTGCAGCGCATGTGTTCCTGCCCGGCGCGTCGGGCAGCGGCAAGACCACGACCGTCGCGCGCCTTGCCGATGGTACGCTCGCCAATGGATACGGCGTGGTTATCGTGGACGCCAAGGCAGGCGGGCTCGGCAAGACAGCACGCGCGCTCGCCACCCGCTACGGCGTGCCCTTTCATCTTGTGGACCCGGACGACCCGGATTCGCTCGGCTACAACCCTTGTTCGGGTGACGCGGCGTCTGTCGCCAACAAGCTCGTCGGGGCGTTCACGTACGGTCCCGCCGCCGAGATTTACAAGAACATCGCAATGGAGGCGGTGCCCGTCGTGGTGCGCGGGCTCCAGGCCGCCAACGAGCCGGTGACGCTCGACACGCTTTATTCCGCCTTTGGCGCGCGTGGCATGACGAACATCGCGCACAAGCTCCCCGCTGACGAGCGCATACGCGAACGCCTGCTTGATCTTGAAGACGGCGACCGCACGAGCAGTGGTGGTCGAGCCGGTCTACAGCGCCGCCTGGGCGCATTGCTTGAGGGCAAGTTTGGCGACTTGTTCCGCACGCAGCCCACGCTCGATTGGGACCGAGCGCTCGCGCGGCCGTCCGTGACCTACATCGCGCTCAGCGCATTGGCGAGCAGCGAGGACGTAGAGCTGATGGGGCGTGTAGTCGCTCAGGACTTGAAGCAGGTTTGCGCGAGGCGTCTGCGCCAGCTCGCGGGCGGCGACGAGCTGGCGCCCATCCTGGCCGTGTTCGATGAGTTCGCCGCACTCAATGAGGCGGAGCAACTTGCCGACCTACTACTCCAAGCCCGGCAGGCACTCATGCCCACCGTTATCTCTACGCAGTACCTACCCGAGACGACATCGCTGCGCAAGGCGTGTCTTGGCGCCGGTCTGCTCGTTGTTCATCGCGTCGAGGCCGAAGATGCCGAGGCCATCGCGGCGCAGTTCGGCACGCGACGCGGATCAGAGGTCACGCATCAGGTCGATTACGAGACTGGCTTTTCGGAGAAGGGCAGTATCCGCCGGGTCGAGAAGTTCAACGTTCATCCCAACGAACTGCGCAACTTCGACAAGGGACAAGTTGCAGTCAAGTCGGTATCCCAACGGCGCTACGCAATTGCTCGCATTTACTACGACCAAGAACTAGCGGCGTGACTATCGACCAATCAATGCCCGAGGTCGCCCCGCTTATCGAACCGAACGCGCGACCTGACCGCTACCGGGTAAACAGTGAATGGTTGCGCGCGGGCGCGGGACGGCAGTTGCCCGCAGTAGTCGGCGCTCTTGTTGCGGCGTGGACTGGACTTCCGTTTGCTTTGTGGGCCGCGATCATCGGGATATTCTTCGGTGCGCTAGTGGGGTCCTTCGGTGCATCAGCGCTCGGTGTCGCGTCGGTGGTCGGTCTTGACGTAGGCGTTGGTGTTCTGTCTGCCGTGCTCGGAGCTTTGCTTGGAGCGGTAGGCGGTCTTGCGCTTATCTACATATACCTTGTGCTCCATCCGGTGCAACTCATCGGGGCAATCGTCAGTGGCGCACTCATCGGTGCCATTATTCTCGCCATCCTCGCTCGCGCTGAGCCTTTTCTCATGCGTCTGCGTGGATACCGCGAACTGAGCAGGCGCGAGAAGGTACGACTTCATCCGTTGCTTATGGATGCAGGGCGCGGGATGGGACTTTCAATCGTCCCCGCGCTCTGGATCAGCGACGCGCAGAAGCCGGGAGCTTGGGCGCACATGCGAGGCATCGTCGTGACGCGCGGTCTGCTCGGCGATTACGACGCATCAGAAACGGCGCCGAAGCCCGATCTTGACGACACCGCCCTTACAGCCATCCTCGCCCATGAGCTGCACCATTGGGACAGCGGTGATGTTGTCGGGTTGGCAGCCGTTCGCGCGTGCTTCTATCCAGTCGCACTCGTGATAAACGCAATCTCGTGGGTGCGTGTGCGCGGTGAGTGGTTGGGGATAGCGTTGTGGTGCCTGTTCTGGCCCTTTTGGGTATCAACAAGGTTCGTCGTCGTCCCACTGATGATGCGTCGCTCTCGGCAATATGAGTACGAGGCAGACGCCCGCGCCGCCAGCCTCGGCGACGAGTATCGCCTCGGTCTGCGCCGAGCACTTGACGAGTTGGCCATATGGGAGCGACCGCGCACCGGCTGGGAGGACGTACTAGCAGCAACGCACCCACCGATAGAGCATCGCCTCGAACGCTTGGAGGCGTTGGCGGACGTACCGGCGCTTTCTGCGCAAGATTGGGTGACGGTTTCTATTGACGCCCAAGGCACGCCGCACGAGCTATCCATTAACGACGACGCCGTTGTCGGCGCACATCGCCGACTGAAATCCGCCAAACAGCGGGGCAATAGGAAAGCGTCTGATTCGGCAACGTATGAGTTCAATGTCGCAGTTCTTCAATGGCTCAAGGAGACGCGTACAGCGATGGAAGGAGGGGAGACGGTTGACGTTGACCTCACACCCGACGATCTTGACCGTGCGATTGCCGACTACGACATGACGACAAGCGTCGAAGCCGAAGCCCTTAGCGCGCAGCGCCGCTAAGACGTTAGCGCCGCTTCTTAACTCCGTGGGGCTTTGTCTGAACGGCTAAGTGCATCGCAAATCGTTTACGACGCGAAGGCACACGATTCAGTCTCATCGACGGGCGTATCTCGCCACTACTCCGCGAGTGCTCCGACATGACGGTTCTGCGCCGAGCTCCAACAGAGCCGCACACGCCCAATAAGCCTGCGCCGAGCAACCACAACGTGCCTATGAGCAACGCATGGTCGGGAAACCCGGCTAGTGCGCTTGAGCCGATGAGTGCCCACTCCGCTCCGACAAGCCCACGGCCAACAGCACCGACCCATTCCCAACCCGTATCTCGCGGTGCCCACCACCAGGCGCAGAGCGTTAGCGGCAAGATAACCCACCACTGTTGCGACACCAACCCCGCCACCATGGCTAAGGGCACGCCAAGCATTCCCAATCGGGCGCGCTGACGGCGCAAGGTCGCGTTGGTAGTAAGTCGAAACCTGACAAGAGTTAGCGCTTGGCGGAACGCACCGAAGGAATTGACGGACATGCGTTGGCGGCTGTCTCTCGCTAAGCCTGATCTAGCTGCCATTGCGCTAGCTCCTTTGTAAAAGGAGACGAGCGCCGCGACGGGGCTGTGCGACGCCCGTCGATGTAAGTGTTAGCTATTTAGGACAAGAATGGCACTAACAGAATACCTTGTTACATAAGGGTAATTGGGCCGTTTACTTGTCGCCATTATCAATGGCGTGTCGTGACTTGCTCTAGTGCATTTGCATCAGTACATAGCAAGAAAAGCAGTTGCGCGAAGTAAGCAGAAGGCGATTGCTACAGAACGATGACGGCAACAAAAGCGACTTTAGCGTGATCTAGTCTTTATCTAACGGGGCTGCGTTCAAGTGAGTACAGCAGCAATGGCACGATCCGGGCCAACAATCCGCTCGATATGGTTCGGTGCTTTCGCGCCTCCTCTTGGACTGATTAGGCGCGCGTTATGAGCGTGATTCTGCGCACAGATGTTCTCGCGCGAGAGGTCGCGCGGCGCGGATGGAGCCTCGCGGATTTAGCGAAAGAGGCAGGCGTAAGCAGTGCCACCGTAACCGCGGCGAAAGCCGGACGGCCGGTGTCGCCGCGGTCATTGCAGCGCATAGCGGTGGCGCTCGCGTCGGCTCCACCGCTCGCAAACGTCGATGAGCTGTTGCTGGGCTAGTTGACGGAAAGCATCGCAATTAGTGCGTCGTAGCCATCATCGGGGGTTAGGTGGCTGTAGACATCATCAATCATGCGCAGGCTGTTGTGGCCAACAATTTTCTTGAGCTGTACCGGGTTCATCTTTCGCCGCAGCGCTTCGGTCACAAACGAGTGTCGGAGCAGGTGCGTATGAACGCGTTTTGTGATCCTTGCGCGCTCTGCGGCGCTGTGTACGAGCTGTAAGACACCCGAGGGCGTCAGTCCTTCATAGCCGCCCCTTCTGGACCGGCGCATGGCGATGAATAGGCGGTCTGTATCTGCATCGGCAGGGCGCCCCCGGTGGTAGCGGTCTATGCGCCGCACCAAGGCGGGGGGCAGCGGTACAAGTCTCTCCTGCGAGCCTTTGCCGTCTACCTTTATATATGTGCGCCGGTCAACGCGCACCAAATCCTCAGCGCGCAGGCCGCAGAGTTCGCCCGCTCTCATGCCGGTGTCTGCCAGCAGGCGGATGATGAGCTTGTCGCGTTCATACGGCGCTGCGTCCTCCATAGCCTCGATCTCTTTGCGACTGAGCACGTTGAGCAAGCGACGCGGAAGACGCGGGAGCTGCGGTTTGCCGGTGGCCGCTTCGCCTTCCTTCCTGCACCATGAAAGGAACTGGCTGACGGTACGCACGTAGGTATGTACCGTGAACCGCGATAGCGCCCCATGATCTCCGCCGTCGGTTAGTAGTTTGGAGCTGAAGCGGTCTACAGCGCGTTGGTCGAGTTGCTCTGGAGTTGATATGCCGTTCTCTTGGCACCAGGGCAGAAACACGCGCTCCAGATGCAGGCCGTAGCCACGGTTCAGTGTTGCCGGTGACAGTCCGCGTGCCCGGCAGGAGGCTAAGAAATCGTCTACTAGCCGCCGTAGCGGAGTAGAGGGGTCCGGGTTGACGACCATTAGCGATGACATGACTGGCGTCCCCTTTCTATTGGTGACGCCCCGTTAAGAGCGTCTTACTACGAGAGCGGGTTTGTGTCAATGCCGCTGCACAGGAGCGGCTAACGTCCGCATTTAGGGGGCTCTTTTAGGAGAACCGAGGCCGGACAAGAAAAAGTCAAATCCTTTGTGGGATAAGACCTTTGGAAGTCATGGAGCCAACGAGCGGAATCGAACCGCTGACCTGCTCATTACGAGCGGGCCAACCTATTAAAGCCCTACTTAAAACGTCCTCCCGAATACAAATGCAAGCGTCTTGCTGTGCCTGCCCGCTGTTCAGTAGCGTCTACCTGCATCACCGATAACACACATATTTTACCGCGTTTCACTGCGAGCTGGCAACGGCGGGCAAACCAGCACGACTTACGAACACATAACCGTCAATACTCTCTGTACGTGGATCGCTAACCAGCGCGCACAGTACGGCGGGCATCAGCGCCCGCCGTACTGTCGCGAGCCTAAGACGCTTATCATCAGATCTTCATGGAGGGCACCTAGCAATGGACGAAGACGACGACCGGCGTTGGATTCTTGTCGAAAAGATGGCTAGCGACATGGAACTCATAAAGGAGAACGTTAGCCAGATACCTGCGATGGTTGATGACATCGCTACGCTAAAAAGCGATATGTCTGAGGTAAAGGGAGAACTCGTCGTTCACCGGCAGATTCTCACGGAACATTCATCTATTCTCAGAGAGCATTCAGCGGACCTGAAAGAGATCAAGCAGATTGTTGGCGGTCAGCAAGAAGCGATTACAGAGTTAAAGCTAGCCAGCCACACGCACTGACGGGATCATCCCCCGCCCGGCACCGGCAGATGCAGCCAGCGCGCGACGACCATCAAGATGATGGACGCCAATGTGCGCGCGATTAGTGCAAGCAGCCATTGGCCACAGACTGCATTGCCGACGCGTCGCAGACGGCGAGGGCGCCGAGAATAATGGTGAGCCTTGGTAGCCATTGGTTTTCCTCCAGAGGTAGATTCGACGCCACCTCCCGAATCAGTAGCGAACGTTGCGGAGAGCCCCGAGCAAGGCGAGTGCATTTAGGGCCGCAGCTCAGCGGAAGCACTGGCACAACAGGTCAGATCGAATCCGCACCGGAGGAAACGGGCAGACTGGCACGGCACCGCTCGCGCTTCGCCGTCGCGTCTGCAAAAGGCGACATGCAGCGTTTTAGCTCGCACGTCGGCGTTGGTCGCCGGCGCTCTGGTGGTTAGGCTGGTGCCTGCCGTCTACCGTGACCGTGCTTTGTGCGCCGGGCTTACGGCATCACTCAGGGGTGAGTGTGCAGCACTACGCGTGCACAATCAGGCACACTGCGCCGTAATTTACGGAGGGCTTGCCGGTTGCCTCGGGCTTCACGCGTACTCGCCGCACTCAAGCGGGATGGCTGGAGCGAAGTGCGCCGGGCTGGTTCGCACCGCACGCTCACTCGCGACGACCAGAGCCAGACCTTCGCCTGGCATGATGCCCGTGATTTGGGCAACAGTGAACTACGGGTCATCGCGCGACAATTTGGCTACACGCTTGACGAACTACGACGACTCGTGTGACCCTGACAGATATGAAGGTTCGAGCCGAGTTCGGATACGACGAGGAGAGCCACCACTGGTGGTTCGCCGTGCCTGCCCTTCGCATCACGGGGGGTGCCTGCCTGACCCGTCAGGAAGCAGAACATCACTGCCTCGACGCCATCAAGTACGCCCTCGCGGACGAGAGCGCTACCAGCAACCAGACTGGAGCAGACACCGTGGAACTCAGCGTGGAGGTCACGTTTCCGCAGCCAACAGCAGGCCGAGCCACCGCATAGCTCACGACTCGTTTACTACCTGATCATCTGACCGCGATCCCGTAGCTATGGCATCGTCGCTTACAGCAGCACCGAGGGGTGAGTGAGCAGTGGTCGGTGGTCCACAGCGTGCAACACTCAGCCGCCCGTGGCGGTTTCATTGCCGCAGACGAGACCGGCTGTCCGCAAGGTGCCTTGACCCGAACTCGCTTCGGCGCCGCCATAGCACGCACTCCCTACAGCTCGCCGGAGCCCCCACCCAGCACCGACCCTGTGAACTCGGCAGGACGAATGATCGGGATGCCCCGGAATGAGCCAAGGTCGAGCAGGTCCGCATCGCCCGAGACGATGTAGTCGGCCGCGCCCTCGACCGCCGCCTCCAGAACGCGGTTGTCGCTCTCATCGCTGACAACGGCAAGCACGCGGCTCGGCGTCACTACCACGCTGCTGGCCGCAACGAGGTCCGCGAGCTGGACGGCCCCGTGGATGACCTTGGCGAGCTTCGGATACGCCAGCACCCGGCGCAGCTCCGCGAGCAGAGGCGCACTCGTCACGAGCACGAGCCGACCATCGCTCGCAGCGTCGAGAATGGTGGCGGGCGGTCCAGGCCAGCCGAGCCCGGACACGATGACGTTGGTGTCGAGGACCGCCCTCGGCGTCACTCCGCCGCCCGCGCCGCCGTGATCGCCTCATCAACGACCGACACATCGAGGCCCGCATCGGCGACGCTCTGGCGAACATCCGCCAAGCGCGAACGCAGCTCGTCCTGCGCCACCCGCCGCCGTGTCTCGGTCAGCCGGTCATACTCGGCCGGGCTCACCAGGACCGCCAACGCCTCGCCCCGGCGCGTGAGCACCACTGCCTCATCGTCCGCTGCGATCTCCTCCGCGAGCTGGCCCAGCCTGGCCCGCGCCTTGTCAACTCCAATGGTTCGCTCCATGCCGTACTCCTATCGGTCTACCGTACTGCTCACCTTACGGTATGCGGAGCGCTTCGTCAACGGCCCAGCCCCCCGGAGCCCGCCGCCGAGCTGCCCCTGAGAGGCCCCTGGCGCGGCTCGCCACAGCCAGCCGAGGGATTGTGCCCGCTCACGTACCGCGCCGCAGGAGCGTCATAAATGACGCGCGCGTCATGCGAGCGCCGACATGGCACGGCAGACATCGCCGCGCCACTAGCTCCGGCCCGCGCCACTGTCAGACGATTCGACGGCTCTCCACGGGCGATGAGCGCGCCGCGACGGTAGCCGTCAACAGCTACCTCCGCTTCGCCTTGGTGCTTCTCTGCGCGAGATGGACGCTCACGTGCTGCGTGCGCGTCGGAGCGGGAGACGACGTGAGGATCGTCAGGGTAGCGTTGAGCCGTCCGTGATCCGCGCGCAGTAGCGCACGTCCAGCGGCATTGAGCGTGAGCGCCACGTGTGCGCTCTTGCCCGCGGGGATCGAGAATTTCCCTGTCCCGATGATCGTCGTCTTGGGCCGCTTCTTCTTGCCCTTCTTCGCACCCTTGGCCGTGAGCGTCAACGTGCCGCTGCATGTGCCCGTGCCCGTGCACGCGAGCGTGATGGACGCCTTGCCGCTGCTTTGCACCGTGATGGCTGCACTGGAGACGGTCACAGTCCCCGTAGTCGGCGCAGGCGGTGGTGTCGGCGTGGTCGTGCCACCGCCGCCGGTCGATCCACCGCCCGCCGAGCTTGCGTGGACGGTCACGGTCTGCGCGGCCGAGGACGAGCCCGCATAGGTCGCATCGCCCGTGTACGTCGCGGTGATCGTGTGGACGCCCGCCGCCGCGTAGCTCACCATGCAGCTCGCGCTTGAGAACGAGAGCCCTGCCGTGAGCGGTTGCGCCGAGCACGTCCCAATCGGTGTGCCGCCGTCGAGGAACTGCACCGACCCGGACGGTCCGGCTCCCATGAGCGCTTCCGGCGTCACCGTGGCCGTGTAGGTCACGGCTTCCCCGACCGCCGGGGCCGCGTTCGACACCTGCAGGCCCGTCGTCGTAGGAATCAACGCGGGCGATGAGCCTTCGAGCACGGTGGCGGTGACGGTATGCGCGGTGTAGTTGATGCGTACGGTCGCCGGTGCTCCGCCCGAGCAGCCCGCCTGGAACACCTGGACCGTGCTGCCGTCAGGCGCGCCAGCGAAGGTGCCGGTGATCGCACCTGTCGTCGTTATTAGCGTGTCCACATCGCCTCTGTGGAGGCCACATCCACCGGCCAGCAAGAGCGTGGCGCTTGCCAGATTCACCGCCCCGGTTGCGCTGATCTGCGAGTAGTCCGTCCCTGCCGTTATGCCCGCGTGAGTGATGTACATGAACAGCGTGCTCAGGTGGTTGAGGGTGACGCCACCGTTCACGGCGAGTGTGGCCGATGTTGCCGGGGAGTAGACGCCGCCGAGCTGCAGGCGCGACGGTTCGCCCATCGTCAGCGCCCCGACCGCGCCGCCTTCCGGGACGACGAGCCCGGCTCCCTGTACGAAGGCCACCGGATTGCCGTCCATAGCGTCGAGCTGTCCATGCGGTCCGCCTTCGAGAAGCCCTCCGAGGATCACCGAGCCAAGGCCACCGCTGACCGTGACCGGGCCGACCTCCACATCGGCGCTCAAGTTGAGAGTGATCGGCTCACCACCGCTCGGTACGGGTTCAGAGAAGGCGACTTCGAGGCTGTCCGCAGTGCCGCCCGACACGTTTCCGGCGACCTGCAGTCCCCGGCCGTACTGCCCCTCCAGGACAGACCACGTTTGAGCAGCGCTCAGGACTATCGGCACATTTAGCAGTGGAAACACGTTCAGCGTGCCGCTCGTGGATGGCGAAGCCGTCAGGCCGCCCGCGCCAAGCGTGATCGCGTTGCCCGAGATGTCGTAGGGGACGCCATCGGCGATCGAGAGCGCGTTGACGTTGAGGCCGGCCACGTCGTTGGTGCTCGTGTAGCAGGTGGCGGTGGGAAGATTGGCCGTGCAGGCTGGGCTCGTCAGCGCGGGGAACGTGAGAGTGCCGACGCTGCCACTCGGTGCGCTGCCTTCCCAGTTGGTCCCGTTGGACCAGTTCGACGAGCCCGGAGCCGCCGCGCCGCTCCACGTGTAGTTAGTGCCTGCCTGCGCGACAGCGGGCGCAAGCAGGGGCGCGGCTGCGACGAGAGCAGCGACCAATCCGCGCCAGCGACGGACAAACGTCTGCGATGAGGACTGCACGAACGGACCTCCCGACGGATGTGGGGTTCTACGGAACGGCGGCGGACCCTACCAGAGATTTGAGGTTTTGGCCCTAGAGCTTTTGGCGCAGCCTCGAAAGCATCGTTGGCATGACGCCAGCCGCCCGCGACACGTTCGCTGCCAACCTACGACGGGAGCGGCTTCGGTTGAAGCTCTCGCAGGAAGCGCTCGGCTTCCGGTGCGGCCTCAACACCAGCGAGATATCGCGCCTGGAGCGCTCACGCCGCGATCCGCGCCTGGCGACCATCGTGAAGCTCGGCCACGCGCTCGGCATCCCGCCTGCCCGACTACTGGACGGCATCCCGTGACGTTCGCAGTACCGCAACCCCGCCGTTCGGTCGATACGATGGAGCCGCGATGCAGCCTGTTTCGAGCCACAATGTTCCATAGATGTTCCATATCGGCCTACACGTTCAGGCCAACATTGGCAGAAACCGCATAGCAGAGCCATAAGGGCGATTAGCTCAGTTGGTTAGAGCGCTTCTCTGATAAGGAAGAGGTCCCTGGTTCGAATCCAGGATCGCCCATGGACAAGAGCCCCGCTCACGCGGGGTTCTTGTGCTCGTAGGCGATTGGCAGCCCTTCGCCTTGGCCAGCGGTTCGATGGGCCGTCTGCCAATTTCTGCCAATTCGACGCGCTGGGTCCTGGCGATGAGTGACGAAACCGACACCCGCGACCGGCGGCGCCATCACCACGACGAGCCGGCCTGCGGCTACACGCCCGAGGTTCTATTGGGCCTCCCGGCGCGTGATCGCGCGCGTCGCCGCCGAGCGGGCCGTTTGCACGGAACTGACAAACTCGCCCGGGGGCCGGGGCTCTCGCACTGTGCTTACGGTGCAAGCCACGTTGATAGCTTCAAGAGCGGCGCGAAGATTATCCGATGGCTGATCGCCAACGCCTGCATCAAAGACGAAGAGATAGCTCTGACCCTCGCCGTCAAGGCGCACAATGGAAGACGCCGCCGCGGCAAGCTCGCCATCAGCGAACACCGCCATGAAGTCAGCCGCCGCACTTGGCTCGACGGCGGCGCCGACCCACGTTTGGCCCATCTTGATCGCGGCTGCCGGCTCCACGCCATCTTCGCTATTCGACGCCTGGGTCGTTGCGGTGGCCCGCTTCCCAGCCGAGGTAAGCGACCAGAGGCCCGCCGGCCGCCCAGGAGCGGCCGTCCCGGTCTCAGAGGCCACATAGTCGAGCACTCCCCGAGCTTGGAGTCGCTCAAGACAGCGCTTCAGTGATGTTTTGTCCCCTCCAACGACCCGCAGTAGCTCTCCGGCACTCAAAGCACCCTTGCTGAGGAGTAGCGCAGCGACATGGCGCTGCTTATGGGTGCTCAACACGGGATCCGCCATCAACGATAGGCTACGGGAAGATTTTGGCTTGGGCATTTGCCACCTGAGCAGGTGGCAAAGATAGGGGGCAAGACGGGGGGCTTTTTCTCCGTCCGATGGCCCCTCAATAATGTGGCCATGGTCTCTTCGCGCACGTCTTCGGTGGCCTCCGACGCCTCGGAGCGCTTCGAAAGCACCGGTCCTCGCGTGGTCGTCTGCGGCACCTTTCGTAGAGCCACCGACACTCTTCGCCAAGACTTCCGGGCCCTACAGCTTGCTGGCTGCGACGTGCTCTCACCGACCACGGTCGACTTCGTCGCCGAGGCCGACGGCTTTGTGCTGGCTGAGCACGAGCTTGGCCAAGAGCCGAGGGATGTGGAGAGGGGGCATCTGAAAGCACTCCAGCAAGCGGACTTCACTTGGCTTCATGCGCCGGATGGGTATGTGGGGACGAGCGCTGCACTGGAGCTCGGGGTCGCCCATGCCCTCGGGATCCCAGTGTTCGCACAGCACCGGCCAGCTGACTCAGTGTTGCGGGACTTCGTAGAGGTGGTCGAGCACGTGGAAGAGGCCATCAACAAGGCGGTGAGCCGGGGAACACATACCCCGGCTCGACCGCTAGATGCCTTGCAGGATTACTACGGTCGGATCGCGGTGCATCGCGGCTACACCGACGAGAGCGCCCAAGACACCATGCTGCTCCTGACCGAGGAGGTAGGAGAGCTCGCTCGCGCTGTACGTAAGGGGATCTCGCTAAAGCGCTCCGGCGGCTACTCGGACGAGAACGCAGGCGAGGAGCTAGCTGACGTCCAACTCTACCTCCTGCACCTCGCGAACATCCTCGACGTCCGGTTGGCAAGTGCGGTGACTAGAAAGGAGCGCGCGAACGCGCAGCGCTTGCCGGCCATCGCCGCATAGATGGCCAGCAATAGAGATCATACAAAATCGTCGGGTGTCCGATGGGGCTCTCATACTGGACGACTGCATGAGCGTAGTCATCCCTGACCAGGATCACAGCACATTCCCAATCGGCGCTCGCGCGCCGGAGAGCGGCAGCTTCATCGCGCTGAGAGACCGAAAGCGTCAAGTTGAACAGCTTGCTGTCGGTCAAGCCCGTGCTCTCCAGAACTTTCACTACGGTGACGATCTTGCGGGTGTGAAGCGCGCCAGAATTCGCGTGTCAGGGTTTGCGCTCCACCCGTTCTCGACGGCACCGGAGAACCCACATTTGAGTATCTCGAGCGCGACTACCTGCGTACGTTCCCTATTGGCCTCCTCAGCTCTTGGCGACCGCGCGGACTTCTCGCCGATCCTCAGCGATCTAGATAGGAGGCACGGAGCGCAGAAGCTGACTACAGGAGATCTTCCTAACAACAATCCATACACGCTTGGGCAGCTGCTGCCAACCCTGCGTCGTATGGTCACCGACGATCCACAACCCGCTCTCGTCGGCGACGCAGTCTCGGCATTGGAGCAAGCGCTAGGCAACGATGGCGTCAGCATCGATGACTTTCCACCCAACGGATTCCTCACGTGGTGGGCGCTTGTAGCAGTGGCTAGCTGGGTGAAGCTGGATCTGAACAAATGCGCGCCTAGCCTAGACTGGTCGGCGCGGGAGCTTTACCGCCAGTTGAGCCTATTTACCGCAGAGGATGACGAGGCCGACGTGTATCAGCTTGGATATAACCTCCTGATTCAGCGGCGGTTTCGCCGCGATAAGACGAAGGACTCGGTCGTTGCCGCGAGCCTGCGCGCACTGTTCGGCGCTCAGCTCAAGACAGGTATCTGGGAAAAGAAGGAACCCCTCTTCACCTATAAGACGAGCAGTGACGCGTACCCGTTTGCGTTCGAGCTGATCAACGCCGTCCTAGCCGAGTTCCAGGATTCCCAGGCATTCCTCGTGGAGCACGAGCCGGCACTCGACCAGGCCGTCGGATGGGCTGAAAGGAACGCCTACAAAACAGCCGATCCGACGTGGCGCTCGGGCCACGTCGCGGACAACGCCGAGCCCGAGTCTTGGGCGACCGCCGAGGTGTACTTCTTTCTGCAAAACTACCAGAGTTATCTCGCGAGGCGGATTCTCTCGCTCGTGCTGCGCGAGACACGCCGAGGTCATCCAGCGGGCAGGCCGAACTCAGAAAGCTTCACTGGACTTTGCCAGCCATCGGTCAAGCTGGCCGGCGCGGAACCACTGGTCGGGGATCTGCTCCGTGAGCGCATGCTGGAGCCATTGAGGCTTCCTGATGCGACCGAGCAGCCATACTCGCTCGCTCGCAATCCCGAGCGGAACAACCTCATACGCTCGGGGATCTTCTTTGGTCCGCCTGGTACCGGTAAGACCACATACGCTCGGGCGATCGCCGAATACCTCGGATGGCCGCTGCTAACTATCACGCCCGCCGACTTTGCAGCAGAAGGGATGCTGCTAATCCCGACCGTGGCGCGCCGCATTTTTGATCGCCTTATGGAGCTCGAGGATGTCGTAATCTTCTTCGACGAGATGGAGGAGCTAATGCATACGCGCGAGGATGGCGCCGGAACCTTTGAGCAGCGGTTCCTTACTACGAGCTTCCTGCCCTCGTTGCAGGATCTGCGCGACAGCGCGACCTGCGTCTATTTGGTAGCAACCAACAAGTTCCAGAGCCTCGACCCAGCTGCGCGGGCGCCTCGGCGCTTCGATTTCCAATTCCAGGTGAGACCCCCCGCTTTTGCGGAGAAGCTGCGCATGCTCGAGCAAGACTTCCCCACCGCGAACACCAAGGAGACCAGACAGGAGCTCGAAAGAGACAAAGAGAAGCTCGGCTGGGCGACGCTCCGCGAAACACGAGACCTTTTCCGGCAAATAGAGGCAGGTGACACGGCGCGGGATGCTATCGCAGGGCTAAGCCCAACGCTTCAGAGTGAGGCCGTCGAGCTTGACGAGGAAGCCAAGGAGAACTCGTTCGGGACGGCGGTCTAAGCGGTCCGCCGTAATGCGTAGAACGACCGAGGCCACAAGTGTCGACTGTGACCTGCCGGAGCGCAGTGTGGTGCTCGCAGGGCCTGCGTGTAGCGGAAAGAGTACAGTAGCCCGTCTACTAGCTGACAGCTGCGGTGCTCAACTGGCTACTGCCCGTTCGGCCCTCGAAGTCGCGTCTGGAGCAGCGTCCCTCACGCGAGCACAGCTTGTCGAGGTAGGCGAGAGGCTTGAGCGGGAACATGGAGGTCGGTGGCTCGTTGAAGCGGTTAACGCGACCGCTCGGGGAGCGACTGTGGTGGATGCTGCGCGCACCGTCGCTCAGCTTGCCGCGCTAAAGCGTTGGCGTACCTCAGCACTGACCGTTTTCCTTGACGCGGCCGTCGATGTTCGGCGTCGCCGGTTCGAGGCTCGAGCACCAGGGGGCGACATGAGTTTCGACGAACTAGCCGCGAGTCCCGTCGAGCGAGAGGCCCGGGAGCTCGGACCGTATTGTGATTTGAGGTTCGACAGTTCGGAACTTTCAAGCCCAATGATCGCTGCCGAGATCGTGGCAGCATTCGATGGCGGGTGAGGGTAGTCGGTCCGCCTATGTCGCTTGGTGTCCGTCCACAAGCGCCGTAAGAGTGTTCTTCTCACCCTCACTCCGGCGCATCGCCTGACGGTAGACGCGCAGCGCGAGGCCGGGATCGGTATGGCCCATCTCGTCCATGACCACTCCCGGATCCTCCCCTGTGGCGTAGAGGAGGCTGGCAAAGGTTCGCCGGAGTGAGTGCGGCGTGATCCGTTCCGGCAGCGGTGGCAGTTCCCGTGCTGTGAGGCTTGCGTTTGCTCGATCTACCGTGGCCCGCAACACGCGTGGTCGGAAGTTGTCGGGGCGTAGGCGTCCCCCGCGAGCTGTCGGCAAACACGAAACCCTCGGGTTAGGTGTTGGGGTGACGCGTGGTGACGTCTGCCAGCTCACGTCTCAAAGCTCCTCGCACCTTGACCCGCCGCTGCCCGGCGTCCGTCTTGGATTCGCGGACGTGTAGCCAACCGGCGTCGAGGTCCACGTCCCGCCAGCGCAGTGCGCATAGCTCGCCGATCCGTAGACCAGCGAATACGAGTGTGGCGAGCATGGTTCGGCGCTCCAAATGCTGTCGATCTGCCCGTGCCTCGCGATCCAGTTCGCCCGCCGCGTCCAGCAAGGCCGAGATTTGGGACGCTGTCTCCAGGTAGCTTCGGCGGGGTGCTCGTTCCCGAACCCGCCGCTTGCGTCCTCTCGCGGGATTGCGCGGAATGAGTTCACGCTCAACGGTCCCTCTAGGATCGCCGCGAGCAACGTAACGGTCATGTTGATCGAGACCGGGGACAAGGGCTTGTCCTCGGCCAGCCTTGCCGCGATGTAGCGCTCAACCGTGTCGAACGTGATCTGATCGAGGCGCAGGCCGGCGAAGTGAGGCAGGAGATGCGACTCCAGCCGCCAGCGGTAGTTCGCAAGGGTCGAGGCGGCAATCTGCTTTTCGGTTCGTACCCACCACTCCTCGGCGTACTCGTGGAAGGTTGGGACGGGATCTGGCTCACTGGGCGGCGAGACGGCTTGTGGTGGCTGCCAGGTGCCGCGCTCGACGTCGGCGAGGACGTGGCGTAGCTCTCGCCCGGCGTCGGTCGCGGTGACCGGGCCGAGCGAGAGATATCGACGCTTGCCGTAGGCGGTGAAACGCAGCGCCCGGTAGGTGAGCCCATCGGCGCCCTGGTGTTCGATCACTCTGCCGGTAGCGCGACGTGCCATCGGCTCAGTCCTCCGCGAGCCTGGTCTTCAGTCCGGCTCGGAATCGACACAGCGCGAACACACGCGCCGTGGCCGCATTCCGTGCACTTCTCGCGGCGTGTTCGCGGTCGAGTTCCTGCTTGACGTTAGACGCCTAGAGGGATTCGAAACTCACTAGGCACGCCACTGCATACCCTTTACGGTTCGGTTTCCTACACGCCGATTTGACGATCCTCGCTCAACTCTCCGTCAATCTCGTCCGAATCGCTGCGGCCACCCAACTCGGGGGGGCGAGCTGCCTAGCTGCGGCGTTGTAGGCGAACCATCTCTCATAGAGAGCCGAAGCTGTACCGCTCGCGGGAGATGCTGGATCACTTGAGTGACGTGGTACTCGGTATGGAGACCGTCCGCTCGCTCGGATTGCACGATCCGCATTCTGCACCGCAGCATGTCGCCCTTGCGGAACATCTCGACCCCGTCGTTGATGCGCTCAAGGAAACTCTCGTCCTCAATCGCCGCATAGAACGTGTGCTCGCCATCGGTAAGACGCCACTTGTTGCCTTCAGTGAAGGCCACGGAAGCAATAGCTGCAATCGTGTCGGTTTCTTTCTCGTTCAAAGGAATGTCCTCGATCTCGAGGACATCGAACGCGGGCACATCTGCCGTCTCGATTGTGACCTCCGGTTGACCGTCCGAGCGAAAATCGATGCGATCTATGCCAGGACTCGCGAGCGGGGCCACGACTTTACGAGCCTTAGCTCGCATGGCTTCATTTAGAAAAAAACCGAGAACTTCTGCCGGAACTTCAAAGGACTCGCCGCCCTCAAGCGTGATCCGTACGTGGCCGGGAGCGACATTCTCGTGCGAGACGATCTTGCGGTTCTTAACCCTCTGGATGACGGCAAACAGTCCGGTCGCTCCGAGGATGAGGCTCGACAGGTTGACGAGGGTCGCCGCTCCGGCAGACGTGAACAGCTCCTCGATATTGTCCCAAGCGCTCTCGGCCTCAAGGACGAGGTGGACGATGAACGACCCTTCCTGAGTAGCCTGAATGTTCAGCGAGACGGGCCTGCGTCCTGGCTGCGTAATGACGCTGGCGTCTACGAATAGATCGCCCAAGGCCAAGAGAGCAGGCGCGAGGTCTCGAACCGGGATGCGGCCGGTCGCAATAGACGGGCCGTCGTAGCTCACGCTGAAAGCGTGCTCAGCCACAGGCCTTCCGGGGGATCGTCCTTTCCACCACGGCGAGAGCGTAACCATCGGAGAACTCCCTGTATACGGGTGTTTCTGGCAGGCAGTACGACTCCGTGTCTAGGGCCAGCCATAAGCTTCTGGTATGCCGCAGATCGCTAGTTTTAGAGGCGTTGTTGTCATGGTCTACTTCGGAGACCATCCTCCGCCACACGTCCATGTCCGCATCGGCCGCCCCAGAACGCGGGGCGCGGCGGAAGCCCGCTTCTCGATCGAGACCGGCGAACTCATTGACGGCGTGCTTCCGGCTGCGCAGGCGAGCGAAGTCACGAGATGGTGCCGCCGTCATTGCGAGGCTCTGGAAGCCGATTGGGCACGCGCGCAGCTGGACCAGCACCCGACCGGACGCTACGATTGATCGTGATGGAGCCAGGAATCGCCCCTGAAATGATCGCGGCGACGCCGCGCCCCGAGCACGTTGTTCGCGTGATGTTTGCCGACGGAGAGGTTCGCGACGTGGACATCACGCCGCTCTTGGACAGCGAAGTCTTCGCTCCCTTGCGCGATCCGAAGGTGTTCGAGCAGGTCACGGTGGACGACGAGCTGGGCACCATCGCGTGGCCGGGCGGCGCCGACCTCGACCCGTCCGTGATTTACGCCGCGCTGAACCTTGGGCCCAAGAAGGCCCAGATCAAGGTTCTAGCCCCGAGCATTGCCGCCTGAGCGGCTTCGACCTACCGTTCGATTCTGCGGTTCGAGGGTCGCGCGACAGGCTGCGAGCAAATGGCAGCCCTGCCAATATCGCCCGAAATCGACCGCAAAACGCGGACTTTTGGGGTTTTGGCCTACTCCGCCAGTCAGCCGCGAATCCTCAGCATCCATGCGGCATTCTTACCCATCTACCGCACAACCCGGCCGTCCCTGATAAGGAAGAGGTCCCTGGTTCGAATCCAGGATCGCCCATCGAACCGCCGGGTCGTTGGACCTCCGAGCAGCGCCTCCGTGCGCCGCGGTTAGTTATCAAGTGAGAGTTGGAGTTTTTGCTCCGCCACGACAAATGGGTCGTACTCGTCTCGAGGTGGCCTGCCTGCTCGAATCGCGTTGCGCGCCTCGAGGATAGACGGGGAAGCGACGTAGTAGCGACCACGGGTCTCGCCCCGTGGTATCAGCAGGCCTGTCCTTACCATGGCTTGGAGGTCCCGTGTTGCAGTCAACTCGGATATCTCGTCGCCTGTAGAGGACTCCACTCCCGACAAATATGAGTTGCGGCGCAGCCGAAGACCAAGCGCGGCATCCGAAAGTCCGGCCGCACACCGATCCGGAAGCCCGTGTTGGGTTGCTAGCTCATAACACTGGGAGTAGAGTCGCTCGATCTCCTCAATGCGTCGCAAGTGGGTCTTTGCTTGGCGGTAGTGAGCGTTCAGCATGAACCTAATCCATGGACGCGCATCGTTTTCTGGGTGCCAAGCGGCTTGACCGACCTCGGCGAGGATGTCGTAGTAGCTCTGAGTGTTGCGTCCGAGGTACTCCTCGACACTCGAGAACACCGGAGCGTTCATTCGATCACGGGCAATCACGAGAGTCTGTAGGCATCTGGCCATACGGCCGTTTCCATCGCGGAAGGGATGAATCGTCACGAGGTTGAGATGGGCCATCGCTCCCCGGACCAATACGGGAGCGTCGTCGTCCTGGAGTGCGTCCAGCATCGAGTTGATCAACTCAGGTATCAAGTCGGCGTCAGGTCCTTCGTAGACGATCTGGCCAGTCGCGTCATTCCTGACTCCGATATCGCCCGGACGCCAGCGACCGGGGCCCTTGGAGAGGTCGTGCTTCAACATCATGAAATGCAAGGCCTTGATCATGCCTTCGTCGACGGCCGCACGCTCATCCTCGGCGACCTGGAGAACGTAAGTCATCGCATCCCTGTAGCCGGCTAGGGCGAATTGGGTCTCAACGTTGGCATCCAGTGTCGGCTCGCCCGCGACCGCGGCGGCTACGTCGTCAAGGCTGGCGTTGTATCCCTCGATGCTGTTGGAGCCTTGGATTGCTCGGGCGAAGGTCATGCGCCGTAGCGTTCCGAACCAACGCCGGGGCCTGGCGACCTTGTGCTGAAGGTCCCCGCGAAGCCCGTCGATGAGTCGAAGCACCTCAGTCTCAATGAGGTCTAGGGCAGGCGTGCGATATACGGGACTTAGCTCTATGATATAATGATAATATCATAGTCTCACCCAATGCTACAATAATCTTTTCATTACGTCATCGGAGGAGCCCTGACGTCTTCGCTGGGACAGCTCGTGTCGCTACTGCGCGTCGTCCCGACAAGCCGACGCCCGGTCCGCGTGCCCGGCGGCGTTTGCCGCGCTTGCCGTGTCAGCCAACGGGGTCGCTCGCTCGCGTCGCCGCGATCGTCTCGCGGAGCGTCTCGAGCGCGCTGTGCCTCGGACGCCAACCGAGCTCGCGCTTTGCCTTGGCCGCCGACATGATCGCCGGCTCGCGAAACGCGCTGATCCACTGAGCCTGCGCGGGCAGGAACCCGAGCCTCGCAATCAACTCCGCTACAGCATCCACGGCAAGCTCAGGCACGGGAATCGAATACCAGCCAAGCTCCTCGGCGAGCTGGGAGACGCTCAGCTGTCCCGCGCCCGCGAGGTTGTAGGCGCCCGGTGTGCCGCGCCCGAGGACGGCCGCGCGCATCGCGCTCGCAACGTCGTCGTGGTGAACCAACTGGAACGGCACTCCCGGATCGGGCAGCACCGGCTTGAGGATCGGCATGCCGCCGAGCAACCGCCGCGCCGAGGCCGGGAGGCGCTCGGAAATCTGCGTGTAGGGCAGGCTGTCGATCAGCAGGTGGGCCTCGCGTCCCCCGACGATGCACGGCCGAAAGACATATGCCTCGGTCGAACCGCCGTCGAGTACCCCCCGCAACAGAGTCTCCACCTCCGCCTTCTGGGCAGAGTAATAGTGGTCTGCGCTTCCGCGCGCCGCGACCTCCTCGGTGAGGGGCTGGGGGTTCTCGCGGTGAAAGCCATAGGCGGCAACCGAGGACGCATACACGAGGCGTTTGACGCCGGCTGACACCACCGCCTCGAACACGTTGCGCGAGCCCTGAAGGTTCACCGCCCGAGTCTCCTGAGCTCCCCCCATGATGATGAACGCCAGGTGCACCACCACGTCTGCGCCCCTCACCAACTCCGCAACGGCGCCGCGATCGAGCACGTCCCCGCGCCTATAGGTCACCTTCTTCCAGCCACGCGTCGCGGGATCAAACGGCCTGCGTGCCATCCCGAGCACGCGCCCCACCTCGCGTGAGCGGTCGAGCGCTCCAACCACGGCCTGGCCGATCTCCCCAGTGGGGCCGGTAACCGCGACGGTGAGACCCGCTGGTTTGTGTGCCGGTGGCGCCATCGCTCTGTTGTACCGCACCGCACCGCGATCGCCGCCGCGAAGCACTGCCGCCGCCGCGCCCACTGGTGCGCTCTGCGGCTACAACCGAGCTGTCACCAGTCCGGCCGCGAGCAGCACCATGCCCATCGCGCATGCCATCAGTGCGCCCTCCATCGGGGCGGCCATCCGCGCGGCGTCGAGCTCCACGGTGCGGCCGCTCGTCAGGCGCTGCTCGCCGCTCACAGCCACGGTTCGCCTTCGCAGCTCGCGCACCGGCGTGCTCAAGCGCCGTTGGGCGGCGCTCAGCATCAGGCACGCCGCCGCCACGAGCACGGCCTCGACGCGCACTTCCGGCGCCTGGGCAAAGAAAGCGGTCAGCGCCGGAAAAGCGCCCCATCCGAGCGCGAACCACAGGTCCGAGTGCATGCGCCCCCCGAACAACTCCAGGTTGTAGGCGACCGTCAGCGCCACGCCGGCCGCGACGAACGCCAGCAGCCACAGTGAGATCGCGAGAGCCCCGATCACGCCGATCGCGATCGCGCCCGCAAGCGAGAGCGCCGCAAGCGCCACGAGCGTGCGATCGGACAAGCGTGTCCCGAGCGGCCTCCCGTGTAGCTCGTCCAGGGCGTGCGCCGCGACGCCCACCCCGAGCAGAAACGCCACCAGCGTCCACACCAGACGGTAGCCGTACAGGTGCGGCGCCACGCTCGCGCCGATCGCCACGTAGCTCAGATGCCAGGCCGTGTACGGGGGGTGCAGCAGCGTCAGCCCGTCGCGCCACCCACCTGGGCGCAGCGCATAGAAGGCTGGGCGCTCAAGGGGACTCGGCGTCGCCACCAGCGCCCTTCTCTCCCGCCGGCGCGTCGCCACCGGCGCTCGCCTGCCTCGCCGCCGTATCGTCATTGGCGCTCGCCTGTCCTGCCGTCCCGGCGGCAGTGGCGCTCGTCGCCGTCGGGTCGTGGGCACCCTTCGTGCCCCACATGACCATCCCGCCCCCCAAGCTCATCGAGCGGACACCGACGTTCACGATGCCCGCTTGCTCCCACAACTCGACCACCCGCTCGATCGGGTAGCGCTCGTAAAAGCCGGGGATGCTCTCGGCGAGAAACCGCCCCGTGTAGGCCCACTCGCGCGAGACGAGCCTGCCGAGCGTGGGCAGGCCCACACGGGTGTAGAACCTCCACGCCCACCGCCAGAACACGTGCGGCGGTACCGCGAACTCGAGCGAGGCGATCCGCCCACCCGGCCTGACTACCCGCGCCAGCTCGGCCATCGTGGCGCCCGGGTCCTCCACGTAGCGCAACAGGTAGGTGAACGTCAGGTGGTCGAACTCCCCGTCGCCAAACGGCAGCCGCTCTGCTTCGCCGCGCCCCAGCGACACCCGCTGTGCCAGTCCCTCGTCGGCCGCGAGCTTCGCCTGCGCTCCCGCGAGCATCTGCGGGCTCTGGTCGAGTCCCACCACTTCGCACCCATAGCGCCTCACGAGCGCCCGCGCCACCATACCGGTGCCGCTCGCCACGTCCAGCACCCGCTCGCTCCGAGTGGCGCCGATCCTCTCCACCATCGCCCGCCGCCAGCGCGGGTCCTGGCCGAAACTGAGGACCGCCGCCACGGTGTCGTAGCGGCGCGGCAGCGGCGCGAACAGGTCGAGCGCCTCTAGTTTCTGCATATCCACCGAACGCGCCATACGCACGCCCATGCTAGCCCGCCCGTCCAGCCTCGCTAAAGGCCAACGTACGCGCGTGCCGACGAAGCCTCCGTGGCGCTCCCGCTCAGTGAGGCGGATATCGAGGTAGGGATGCCCGGGTTGGCTCTCAGAGCCCGGGCGGGTGGCGCACCGCGTAGCCTTCCAGCGGTGGCGTGGAGACGAGCCAGCGCGACGCATACGGCCCGCTGCGCCCGGCCGTGTCGAACCACATGCCGTCCACGTCCATGAAGGTGTGACCGGCGTTGGCATAGATCGTTATCCAACGCCCCGGCCCCGGTTCGCCCCAGCTGGCGAGATCCCCCGAGACGAGCGGCCCGCTGAGCAGGCCGCCGGCCGCCAGGGCGTAGCTCACAGAGCCCGAGCAGTCATATCCGTTGGCGATAAACGACGCGTGACCCCCACCCCAGATGTAGGGGAAGTCGGCGATCGCGTTGCCGCCGGCGATCACCCGCTGCACAGCTTCGGGCACATTCGTGGGGATCGGGATCGTGCCGTTTCCGCCGACGGAGAAACCGCCCGCCACGGGCGTCAGCACCCTCTGTTGGGCGGAGCGCGCCTGAGCTTCCGCGCGCGTCTCTTCGCCCAGCTCCTTGCGGATTTGCGAATCCGATGCGGCACCCGCTGCGACCGCCGCTTCGCCGGCGACGCTCGGAGTGCTCGCGCGGCGGTGGTGCACCGAAGCCGGAAGCGGGAAGCTCCTTGCTTCTTCGGGATCGCGCACCTCGGCGGCCGCGACGGCGCCATGCGGCCCGGCCGCGACCGCTCCGCCGGTGCTCCCGTGGGCCGGCGTGGCGCTCGGCGGTGTCGCCCGCTTGGCCGTGGTCCTCGTGGTTGGGAGCGCCGGCGTCGACACGGCTGCGACGGTGGTCTTGCTCGTCCGACCGCTCGCGGAGCCCCCGCTGCCGCTCAGCAGCACGATTGCCACACCGGCGATGGCGGCCACTGCCACGGCGCCCGCGAGCATGTAGCGCGAGCGCGGCAGGCGCCTGCGCGTGCCGGTGCTTGCCGTCGTCCCGTTCGACCCGATGCTCACCCCCTGACAGGCTAGCGCCGCTTGCCGCCGTAGCGCCCCGGTCGCCCGATTCTGTCGGTGGAGGCGGGCGCTGGGCGGAGGCCGACCACACGCCGGCCATGGGCCGAGGGGGACAAGCGCGGGTGCCAGCGGACCTGGTCCGAGGCCGGCTTAGGTACCCTGGTCGAATGCCCGTCCAGGACAGCGCGGTGGACATGCGCGCCGCCGCTGCGCCCGAGCATGTCGAGCCGCGCCCGCACATGCGCCTGTTGCATGGAATGCGCCGCCCCGCCAACTGGCTTCAACTGGTGCGCTTCGGGCTTGTCGGTGGCATGGGCTTCGTGCTCAACCTGGCCGTCTACACGTTGTGCGTGCACGTCCTTCACGTCGCCTACCAGCCCGCCTACGCGCTCGCGTGGCTCGTGGGCGTGACGAACAACTTCGTGCTCAACCGCCATTGGACCTTCGACGCTTCGGCGGGCCGCGTTCATTTCCAGGCGGTGCGCTTCTTCACCGTGAGCCTGATCGCGGCCGCCTTTGGCCTGCTCTTGCTCACGCTGCTCGTCGAGGTTGGCGGCCTCGCGAAGGTGCCGGCCGAGGCGCTCGCGGTGGCTGCATCGATGCCGCTGAACTTCCTGGGCAACAAGCTCTGGAGCTTCCAGGTGCGCGCCTGAGGGACCGCTATGCCCGCCCGTTGGGCATGGGGCGGCTGCTCGATGGGCACCTATACTTGGATCCCCCCCTCTGGAGGAATGTCGTGCAGGAGATGGTCATCTACGGCGTCAGCTTCGACATGGTCGGCAAGCAGCCGATAGTGCTGCTCAAGACGGTTGACGGCAACAAGTTCCTGCCGATCTGGATCGGCCACCCCGAGGCCGCCTCGATCCTGATGAAGCTACAGGGGGCGAGCACGCCGCGACCGATGACCCACGACCTCTTGTGCGAAGTGCTCGGTGAGCTGGAGGTCAAGTGCACACAGGTGGCGGTCACGGAGCTTCGCGAGAACACGTTCTTCGCCTCGATCACCCTCAACGTGAACGGGCGCGAGATGGAAATCGACTCGCGTCCAAGCGACGCGATCGCGATCGCGGTCCGCGCCGGCGCGCCGATCTTCGCCGCCGAGGAGGTGATCGCCGAGTCGGCGATCGAGTTCGAGCACAACATGGAGGAGTCAGAGGACGTCGTCGAGCGCTTCAAGGAGTTCCTGGACGAGGTCACCCCCGAGGACTTCGCCGCGGGCGACTCTTGACCGGTTGACGCTGTTCCTCTCGGCGCATGCGCCGAGAGGCCGGGACGTGCATGCACGTCCCGGACCGACCGGAACATGTACCGGTCGGCGCCCCGTCACATGTGACGGGGCGAACTAAATCAACGAGTGCGCCGCTCTCCCTCGCGCTGCTCGCGACGCGGCAGCTCGACGACCTCTGCCATCCCCGCCTCGGGCTGCTGGACAGGCGGCTCTGCGACGATCGGTTCCGCGGCCGTGAGGGTGCCGAACAGGCCCACCTGCTCGCGCACGACCTTGCCGATCCGCCTGATCCCCTCGCGGATGTCCTCCTCGGGCACGCCCGCGAAGTTGAGCCGCATCGAGGATGCCCCGCGCCCGTCCAGGTAGGCGGCGCGGCCGGGGACGAACGCGACGCCCTCGCTCTCAAGCGCCCGCGCGAGTAGGTCGGTTGTGTCGATGTAGTCGGGCAATGTCGCCCATATGAATAGGCCGCCCTGGGGCTTGGTCCAGGATGCGGCGGCGCCAAAGTGCTCGCCGAGCGCCTCCAGCATCGCGTCGCGGCGCTTGCGGTAGAGTGCCTTTAGCGACTCCAGGTGAGCCACCCAGCCCGGCACGCCGCCCGTGTGCTCCTCGAAGTAGGCGGCCACGAACAGTTGGGTGACAGGCGAGGAGCAAAGGTCGGCGCCCTGCTTACCCAAGTTGAGCTTCTCCATGACGGGCCTCGGCGCCACGGCCCAACCGAGACGCACACCGGGGGACAGGATCTTCGAGAACGTGCCCAGGTACACGACGAAGTCCGAGGCGCCCCCCCGCGCGGCCAGGCGCGCGTCGAGCGAGTGCAGCGTCGGGAGCGGCTCGCCCTCGTAGCGGAGCAGCCCATAGGGGTTGTCCTCCAAGACCATGATCTCGCGTTCGCGCGCCACCTCGACGAGACGGTGGCGGCGCGGCAAGGACATCGTCACGCCCCCCGGGTTCTGGAAGTTGGGGATCGTGTAGATGAACTTCGGGCTGCG
>CAAGKR010069182.1_pt1 | contig 34359 bp, 32 predicted proteins | sample 2556971 | NCBI WGS metagenome assembly CAAGKR01 (sample SAMEA5207829, study PRJEB30636) | soil metagenome | biome: forest; feature: boreal; material: soil | place: USA | collected 2011-09 | depth 1 m | reverse complement strand
GAACGGTGGCTCCGGTCTCAACAAACCACTCGTTTGATTGCAGACGAGATAGCGCCTCTTAAGTGAGGCTTCCCCCCGGGGTACAGCATAAGCCAGCAAGATCGGCAGGATGCTTAGGGCGCACCAGTGTGACTGGCAATGGGAGACGCAAAGAATTGACCACCAAGAAACCGAAAAAACTGAAGAAGAAGAAAAAGAAAACAGCGCGCGTGCTCTGTCGTGATCGGAAAGAGTTCTGGACGACGCAGACGCAGTTCTGGCAGTGGGTGAGAGAAGGGGTAATTACAAAGACACAAGATCAGCCTCTAACTGGCGCCTTCGTGCGCGAGCACGAGGAACTAATGGTGGTGTTTAGTAATACCGTGCTAAATCTCGCCCACCCGGTGCATATGGGTGAGGCCTTGCGTTCGCGTCGCCTGGCTCTACAGCGCAGCTGAACCGGACTCAACGGTTGTCACAGGAAAGGATTTGTATGAAAGGTGTTTGCAATTCAATATCCACTACCTTGGCCCCCAGCTCGGTCGCGTTGATTCTCTGGTTACTGCTGCCACTCGGCTCCTGCCTCGCTCAGCAGGCGGCTTCCAGTCCGGTCGCCACCCCGGTCGCCACCATTGACACTAAAGGGATGCTGCCGCGGGCGGGTCGATCTACCGAAGGGGTTGATGATCGGTATCGAATCGGTCCTGGCGACTTGATCAGCATAACGACGCTCGACTATCCGCAGCTGTCATCGGACGCGGTTCGAGTAGACAGCAAGGGAATGATTTTGTTGCCAATGGTTGATGGACAAATGGAGGCCGCTTGCCGCACGGAGGGCGAACTCGCGCAAGAGATTAGTAAGCGGTACCTGAAATACCTTAAAGAGCCACAGGTGAAAGTGTTTGTGAAGGAATACCAATCACAAACGGTAGCCGTGATTGGCGCGGTCAATTTACCCGGGCGGTTTCAGTTGAATCACCGCTTACATTTGCTGGAGTTGCTTACTTTTGTGAACGGCCCAGCGGACCGGGCCGGCCAAACCATTCAAATCATTCATGCGGGAAATGCACCGGCTTGCTCCGGGTCAGCAAGCGGCGTCGGCGATGCTCCAGACTCTGTTGCTGAGGCCATTGTGACCCTCAAGCTCCGTGAAACGATGCGAGGGAGTGAGAAGGCAAATCCGTTTGTCCAAGCTGGCGACATTATAACCGTGCTCGAGGCTGACCAGTACTATCTACTCGGAAACGTAGTTAAACCCTCAGCTTATCCTCTCAGGGAGTCACTTACGCTGGCCCAAGCTCTGGTTCTGGCCGGTGGTACATTGCCCGACACGGATACCCGCCGGGTGAAGATCGTCAGACATTCCGCGGAAGGACAGAAGACGGAGCTCTTTGTCGATCTAAAGGCAACTGAGAAACAAGAGACAGCCGAATTCCTTTTACAACCGAACGATATTGTCGAAGTGAACAAGCAAGGAGGCGCCGGCATGGCTCTGAAGGGAATGTTTCGCCTGATGGTGCCAATGGTGACGCAGTTGCCTTTTCGCGTAATCCCCTAAGCAACCGCACTGGAGAAATAGGGCAGCAGACTTGGCTCGGTCACACTAGTCTTTCCAATTCCTGGAGATTTATGAAAGAAGAACAGGCTCTAATAAAGAGGAAAGCCGACGTTTCGGATCTGGATGAAGCGCTTGAGTTGATGGCGGCACAGATGCACGGCGGCGGCGATTATGGTGATCCTGCCGGCGGCAAGGTGCATTTGCGCGAGTATTGGCGCGCTGTGCGTCAGCGGTTGTGGCTGGTTATTGGCATAACGCTGGTCGTATCTGTGCTCGTGGCCATTTATATGGCACGCAAGCAGGACATCTATGTGGCGCAAGCGCGCGTGCAGGTAGATCTCGAGACTGGAGCTGGCGGCGGATCCGGAGGAAAAGGTAATCAGGTCATTTTCACGGCCCCGGCGAACGATCCAAACTATTTCAATACCCAACTCCAGATCTTGACGGGACCCGGTCTATTACGTCGCGTCGTCAAAACTCTCGACTTGGAACATAACCCGGACTTCTTCCGACTGCCTGAAACGCAAAGGCGCTCAACATGGCAGAACCTATTGAAGATGTTCAATCTGGGAGGCCAGAACGCTCCGCCTTCATCGCCGGTTACCTACACCGCTTCGGATGCCAACTCACTTGCTCCGCCTCCACAGCGCGAAGACCAGGCTGAAGCCGAACGGTTGCAGCCTTACGTTGATTACCTGCAACGATCAACGCGCGTCGAGCCAGTACGGGACACCAGGCTAATTGACATCGGGTTTTACCATTTGGATCCGGCTATCGCTGCCAAGGTAGTTAACACGATCGCAGATATTTTCGTTCTCTCAAATCTGGAGCGGAAGACCACTACCAACTCGACCGAGGCCGAGTTCCTGCAAAAGCGGGTTGCGGAGCTACAAGCCGACATCCGGAATGGCGAAGAACGTCTGCTCAACTATGCCAAGAGCAACCAGATCATCTCTCTCGATAGCAGTCAGAACACCGTAGTCGAGCGATTGGTCGGACTTAATCAACAACTGCTAGGGGCAGAAGGTGAGCGGAAAACTGCCGAGGCTGCCTACCAGGCCGCGCAGACTCCCGGGGCTGCGGATGCATTGATCAAAGAGTCGTCAGCAGCCCGTTCCGACGCAGCCATAGATCAGCTAAAGCAGCGGCGCGCCCAGCTCCTGACCAAGACAACGGAAGAGTGGCCCGAGGTCAAGGAGATTGACCACCAGATTGCTGAACTGGAACGACAACAGAAGGAAACGCAAGGCGAGAGTGTGGCGACCCTATTAACCAACCTGAAAACCCACTATCAGCAGGCGCAAGCCCGGGAACAGTCAATTCGTGCTTCTTTCGAGCAGCAAAAAGGTGAGACGCTGGCTCAGAATCAAGCGGCGATCAACTATCGTATTCTCCAACAGGAAATAGCAACGAACAAAGGCCTGTTGGATGGCTTGCTGCAACGCTCGAAAGAGAACGATGTGATGATGGCCGGCATGGCGAACAACATTCATGTCGTGGATTACGCGGTGAAACCGAGTGGACCTATCGGCATCAACCGGCTGATGGGAGTGATGGTTGCCTTTCCCCTGGCAATTGTATTCGGATTGGGGCTGGCGCTATTTCTAGACTACTTGGACGACAGTGTTAAGTCCGAGAGTGATGTCGACAGGTACCTCCGATTGCCAACAATTGGGGTGATTCCCGCGCTGGAGAGTTTGAAGGGTCGCCGTTTATTGCGAGGGAAGTATGCCAACAGCATCACCAGGCGAAAGCTGCAAGCCGCAACTAAGTTGATTATCACTGAGGATCCGCGTTCCCCTTTGGCAGAAGCTTACCGGCATCTGCGAACATCGCTCCTGCTATCGTCGGTGGGAGGGCCCCCAAAGACCATACTGATAACGTCAGCGATGCCCAGCGAGGGTAAGACCACGACTGCCCTCAACCTGGCAGTGAGCCTGGTTCAGGGTGGCGCTGGCGTGCTGCTGATTGACGCTGATCTGCGTCGTCCCACTTTACACTCGGTCTTTAAGCTGGAAAATGAGAAGGGACTGAGCACAATCATTTCAACGAACGCCAGTGCCGATGAGGTGTATGGCATGGTTGCGCATGACGAGGAAAGTGGGCTGCATTTATTGACCGCTGGTCCAATGCCACCGAACCCGGCTGACCACCTGGGGTCAGAGAAGATGCGACTGCTACTCAAGATGTTCGGATCCATTTACTCGCACGTGATAATCGACTCTCCGCCGCTCTCTTGTTTTACAGATGGCATCCTACTCTCGACAATGGCCGATAGTGTGGTGTTCGTCGTGCAAGGTGGTAAGGGATCGCGTGAAGCGCTGCGCCGGGGAGCGCGCATGCTCAACGATGTAGGAGCGCGCATCACTGGAGTGGTGCTGAACAACGTGAAGCTAACCGGTCATGACCGTTACTACTATTACCAGCACTACAACGAGACGGTCAGCACGAATGGAAATGGTAGTAACGGAACAAATGGGAATGGTAGTAACGGGACAAATGGAAATGGGCGCAAGACGGGCAAGCGGGCGACCAGTCCGCTGGACCTTCTTAGCTAACAGGCTGAACTGGGCGTGCGTGATCCAGGTTACCTGACCTCAAGGCAGTTTCGGTTTCCTCAGCTTTATTTCCAAGAGAATTCCCAAAGTCAGTTTCAAGTAGCGTGAACCGCACTTCATCACCTGAGCGGCACTGTCTGGTGGTAGCCGAGGTAGCCCAGGCTCATGACGGCAGTCTCGGAATGGCCCACGCCTTCATCGACGCAATTGCAACCGCGGGCGCCGGCGCGGTGAAGTTTCAAACGCACATCGCAGCAGCCGAATCGACGTCACGTGAGCCCTGGCGCATCAAGTTTAGTTCGCAAGATGCTACCCGCTATGACTACTGGAAGCGAATGGAGTTTAGCGAAGAGCAGTGGCATGGACTGAAGAAACATGCCAAAGAACGGAACCTCTTGTTTCTTAGTTCACCGTTCTCTACGGAGGCGATCGACTTACTGACGCGGGTCGGAGTTGATGCGTGGAAAGTCGCTTCGGGTGAGGTGAGTAACATGCCAATGTTCGACAAAATGAGCGCTACTGGTCTGCCCATATTTCTTTCAAGCGGCATGAGTTCGCTCGACGAGATCGATCGTGCGGTGGCCAAGGTTAAGTCGCATGGTTCAGAACTCACAGTGATGCAATGCACATCGCTATACCCCTGCCCTCCCGAGAAGATAGGGCTCAACTTAATCCCGTTTTTTCGTAACCGCTATGACTGCGCAGTAGGGTTGTCGGATCACTCCGGGAAGATCTTTCCCGGGCTGGCAGCTGCGACGCTGGGAATTGATGTGCTCGAGGTACATGTGACTCTCAGTCGCGAAATGTTTGGTCCCGATGTTCCGGTATCGTTGACGACGTCAGAGTTAAGTCAATTGGTTGAGGGTGTCCGTTATCTCGAAACAGTAACAGCTAATCCGGTAGACAAGGACGCGGTCGCTGTTGAATCGGCCCCTCTGCGGTCAATGTTTACCCAAAGCGTTGTGGTCCGTTTGGACCTACCGGCGGGCTCTGTGCTAAAGGCGCAGCACCTGACAACCAAGAAGCCGGGAACCGGACTGCCCGCGGCGCGGCTTCCGGAACTGATCGGGGCTCGGCTGAAGCGCAGCCTTAAAGCCGACGAGCCCGTGCTGGAGAGCGATCTGGAGGTGGTAAAGTGAAGCGCCGCAAAGTCTGCGTAGTGGTAACAGCGCGGCCCAGCTATAGCCGGATCAAGACCGCCTTGCAGGCCATCGAGCAACACCCGAAACTTGAGCTGCAACTCGTTGTGGCGGCTTCAGCCTTGCTGGATCGCTACGGCAGCGCGATTAATTTCATTAAAGAAGACGGGTTTAAGATCGCCGGCCAGGTGTATATGGTGCTGGAGGGTGAGAACCCAACCACCATGGCAAAGACGACCGGCCTCGGTTTGATGGAACTGTCAACCAGCTTTGACAATCTGAAACCCGATGTAGTTGTCACGGTTGCCGATCGATACGAGACGCTGGCCACGGCGGTGGCAGCAGCATACATGAATATTCCGGTTGCCCACGTGCAGGGCGGCGAGGTTACCGGCTCAATTGACGAAAAGGTACGCCACACGGTTACCAAGCTTTCGGACCTGCACTTCGTTTGTACCAAGAAGGCGGCGGAACGGGTTATTCGTATGGGTGAGGATCCGAAGACAGTATTCATTACCGGCTGTCCTTCGATTGATCTGGCAGCCGAGATGCTTTCCAATCCGGATCTCGACTTTGATCCGTTCGAGAAGTATGGAGGTGTGGGCACTGGCTTCGATCTCTCTAAGGGCTATCTGGTAGTAATGCAGCATCCCGTGACGACCGAGTACGAACTCGCTCGCCAGCACATCACCGAGACTCTCTATGCCGCCAAAGAGATCGATCTTCCGGCATTGGTCTTTTGGCCGAATGTGGATGCGGGTTCTGATGGAACGTCAAATGGTATTCGCGCTTTCCGCGAGCTCGAGAAGCCGGCGCACTTTCATTTCTTTAAAAACATGGCGCCGACGGATTTTCTCAAACTGATCTTCAATAGTCGCGGTCTCATCGGGAATTCCAGCGTCGGTATTCGTGAGAGTTCTTTTCTTGGCATCCCAGTGGTCAATATTGGCACTCGTCAGTCCGGTCGCGAGCGCGGTCACAATGTCCTGGATGTCGCATATGATCGAGATGAAATAGCCGGAGCCATTCGCCAACACATGGGCAACGGCAGCTATCCCCGGGATCCTATCTACGGCGATGGCAACGCAGGCAATAAGATCGCGCAACTGTTGTCAGAAGTGCCCCTATCAATCGAAAAGAGGTTAACCTACTAATATTGAATCATGGTGTTCACCCCAAGCATCTGGTCAATATCCGCAACCGAGACTCCTCACATTAAGAGTATTTGTAGTGTCACTCACGGATTATGGGTTTTTTAGAATCCTGAGCGCGCGTTTGCTAGAGCGGGGTGGAGAGTTAATGCCAACAATAGAATTCAACAGACACCATTGGGGTGGAAAATATGCTTGGCCCGAGCATGGGGATGAGTGGTCTAAGCCATGGGGAGGCACAGAAGCGCAGTGGTACGGTGCGATCTTGCCAAGAATACATGCCTTCATTCCAGCGAACAAAATTCTCGAAATAGCACCTGGATTTGGAAGATGGACTCAATACTTAAAAGATCTTTGCCAGAGCCTCACGGTCGTTGACCTTAATATGAACTGTATTGAAAGATGTAAAGAGAGATTCGCTTCCTCATCTAACATTAGCTATTACACAAATGATGGCAGGTCATTATCGATGATCCCAGACAATTCCGTTGACCTTGTCTTCAGCTTTGATTCCCTGGTCCACGCGGAGGTTCAAGTTCTTGAGTCATATGTAACGCAGCTCGCTAAGAAACTTACTAAGGATGGCGTGGGTTTTTTCCACCATTCAAATATAGGGGAGTATCTCACAAGGTGGAAATATCAGGCCAGAATACCGAAGAATATTAAGGCGTATCTGACCAAGAAAAAGGTTTTGAACTATTACCACCTGCGAACATTCAGTGTGACATCAGCGAAATTTGAAAAACTGTGCAACTCAGCGGGGCTGTGTTGCATTTCTCAAGAAATGGTGAATTGGAGACAGCGATTGCTGATTGATGGTTTTTCCGTTTTCACCCGCAGAGATTCTAAGTGGGCGCGCCCGAATAGGGTATTTAGGAATTACGCTTTCATGAAAGAGGCCGGACAAATCTCAAGATTGGCTCACCTCTACACCCTTTCGAGTGGTAAAAGCTGATCGATTCAATGCCTAGATCAGTATTACGGGTTTTGGGTTTGATACCGGCCCGCGGAGGGTCAAAGGGGGTACCCCGTAAGAACATTCGGCGGCTTTGCGGAAAACCACTTATTCAATACACGGCCGAGGCCGCTCTTGCTTCTCAGCGCCTGTCGCGGGTCATTTTGAGTACTGACGATGAAGAAATTGCCGAGATCGGTCGAGGTTGCGGTCTTGAAGTTCCATTTATGAGACCAGCCGAATTGGCCGCTGACGATACGCCAACTTTGCCGGTAGTGCAGCACGCAGTGCGCTGGCTGGAGGATCAAGATGACCGCTACGATCTCATCTGCCTGTTACAGCCGACGAATCCCTTGCGCAAAACTGAAGACATCGATGGTTGTCTGAAAATGCTTGAGCACAGCGATCTCGACAGTGTTGTGTCAGTTCTTCCAGTCCCACATGAGTACAACCCACACTGGGTATATCTTCAGAATGAAGATGGCCACTTGCGTTTGAGCACCGGCGAAGAGACGCCAATTGCCCGGCGACACGATCTGCCCCCGGCTTTCCACCGCGATGGTTCGGTGTACGCGGTGCGACGAGATGTGTTGATGAACGATGGAAGTTTGTATGGAAAATATGTGGGGGGGTATCTGATCGACGCAGCCCAGGCTGTGAACATTGATGAACCCGAAGACTGGTTAAGAGCTGAGGCGCTGTTGATGGATAAAGCAGCGGTGGTGTGTAACTGAATGTGCGGGATTGCAGGCATTTTTGGCAGAGGCGGCAGGCGATCGCAAATCGAGGCGATGGTTTCCAGCCAGCACCACCGAGGGCCTGATGCTGACGGTATTTACCTTGATCCAGCGCGGGTCGCAAGTTTGGGGCACAATCGCTTGAGCATCATCGATCTCTCGTACGCAGGCCAACAGCCGATGTCGACACCCGACGGCCGCTATCACATCGTCTTCAATGGTGAGATCTATAACTACCTGGAACTCCGCGCTGAGTTGCCTGATTACCCTTATCGGAGCCAAACGGATACTGAAGTTGTGCTCGCAGCTTACGAACGTTGGGGCAAAGCTTGTTTGGATCGCTTCATTGGGATGTTCGCGTTCCTGCTATGGGACGAGCAAGAGCAGAGTCTCTTTGCTGCGCGGGACCGGTTCGGAGTTAAGCCCCTCAACTACTACGTAAACGACGATGGAACACTATTCGCCGCCAGCGAGATCAAAGCGCTCCATGCAGCGGGCGTCGCGGCCGAATTCGATCCCGTCACGTGGGCTACCTACTTAACCTCAGGCGCCTACGATCACTCGGAGCGAACGTTCTGGAAGGGAATCAAGTCATTACCGGCCGGCCACACTCTGGCCTGGCAGAATAACAGTCTACAAATCCAACGTTGGTACGACCTGGCAGAGCGATCGGGCATGGAGTTGGATCGTCGGCCGCTTGCGACGGTACAGGAAGAGTATTTGGCGCTACTAGCGGAAAGTGTTCGCCTGCGGTTTCGTTCGGATGTTCCGGTTGGCATCAACTTGAGCGGCGGCCTCGACTCTTCAACACTGCTTGGTCTTGTGCAGCAACTTCAAGGACCAGAGAGCGAAGTGATCGCTTATACCTTCGTCACCGGCGACAAGGATTATGACGAGCTTCCCTGGGTAGAGAAAATGTTGGCCCAGACCCGGCATCCTTTAAGTGTGTGCTGGCTCTCACCTGAAGAAGTTCCAGAACTAGCTGAATCAGTACAGAAGCATCAGGACGAACCATTTGGCGGCTTGCCAACCCTGGCATATGCGCGGCTTTTCGAAGTTGCGCGTGCGGATGGCACGATAGTACTGCTCGACGGACAGGGAATGGATGAGCAATGGGCGGGCTATGACTACTATCTTGCGTCCCTTAACGGCAACACAGGTACGAATAGTCTGATTCAGGGAACAAAGCAAAGCCCTGTCAGAGATTACTGCCTGACGCCGGAGTTTCTATCATTGGCCCAGCCGTTCAAACCCGAAGAGCCGTTTCCAGATAAACTGCGCAATATGCAATACCGAGATGCAGTGTTTACAAAGATTCCACGCGCGCTGCGATTCAACGATCGAGTCTCGATGAGATCGTCTACAGAACTGCGCGAGCCGTTCCTGGATCATCGATTATTCGAACTTGCTCTGCGTCAGCCTGCCGAGAGGAAAATTGCGGACGGTACAAGTAAATGGTTTCTTCGTCAGCTCGCAAAGCAGTTGCTTCCTCATGGCGTGGTTGAAGCGCCAAAGCGTCCACTGCAAACACCCCAGCGCGAATGGCTCCGTGGACCTTTACGCGAGTGGGCCGGTGGAAAGATCGAAGACGCCCTGGCGGTCTTTGGCGGTTCCTGGTTGGACGAGTCTGCGGTCCGAAAAAGCTGGCAAGACTATTGTGATGGTGAGGGCGACAATAGTTTCTTCGTATGGCAATGGATTTCCATTGGGCTTCTGGAAAGTGGTCGGAGCCGTAAGTACCCGACGCTGGTTCCGAATACTGCTAACGACTTATGTCTGAATACGAATCAAATCTAGGGCTCGAGAGCTTCTCTGGATCGGCCGCTCCGGAGCGGAGTGTCGACTCGCGCTCTCGATCCCAGGCGGAGCCAGAGAACTGGACGCTCGTCATCCGTCCGAAGACCGGCTGGTTTGATTTGCATCTGGCGGATTTGTGGCGGCATCGCGATCTCGTAATGCTATTTGTGCGACGGGATTTTGTCGCGACTTACAAGCAGACGATTCTGGGTCCGCTTTGGCTCATCATTCAGCCATTGCTGACGACACTGGCCTTCACGGTAATTTTTGGAAATATTGCCCAACTGTCGACCGACGGTCTGCCAAAAATTCTTTTCTATCTTTCCGGTATCACGGCATGGAGTTACTTCTCGGATTGTTTGACGAAGACGTCGGACACATTTAATGCGAACGCGAACCTTTTCGGCAAAGTCTATTTCCCGCGGCTGGCGGTTCCCGTGTCGATCGTTATTTCAAGTTTGATTAAATTCGGCATTCAGCTTTGTTTGTTTCTAGCGTTCTATTTGTATTTCATTGGACGGGGAAGTGCGATTCACCCCACTCGGGCTTTGCTGCTCCTGCCTGCTCTGATTCTCTTGATGGCCGCGCTGGGGCTCGGCAGTGGGATCATTGTGTCGTCTCTGACGACTCGGTACCGGGATCTGCGCTATCTGGTTCAGTTCGGAACGCAGTTGCTCATGTACTCGACCCCGGTGATCTTTCCGCTCTCGAAACTGCCCGCGCAATATCGCTGGATCATGTTGGCCAACCCCATGACGCCGGTGATCGAAACTTTCCGTTACGCGTTTCTGGGTGCGGGCACTTTCAGTTGGACGCTCCTGGGGATATCCGCCGCTGTGACTTCTTTGATTCTGACCGCGGGTGTGTTGATGTTCAATCACGTCGAGAAGACCTTTATGGATACGGTGTGATTAAGGTTCCGGTACGCCTGAGTCATTCACCTCGCGCAGGCTGATGAAAAACTGGTTAGCCACAGAGACACGGAGACACGGAGACACAGAGAAAGTTGAAATCAAAGAGAGGTCAAGTTTATTGGCATTTCTGATCAATTCTGATCTGCCTTTTCTCTATGACTCTATGGCCGATTTCGCTTTTTTCAGCAACCGGCTAAGCGCCTTTTGAAACCATGAGCACTGTCATCCAAGTTGATCGCGTCTCCAAGGAATATCGCCTCGGCCAGATCGGAAGAAAACGGCTGGCGGACGATATCAACCGCTGGTGGGCTCGTTTTCGTGGTAAGGAGGATCCGCTCTCAAAGATCGATGCCCCTGGTGTGGAAAGCCGCAACGGTAATGGTAACGGTAAGAAGCACAGTGCAAAGCCTCCATCTGGTTTTAATTCTCAGAATGGGTTGTCTTTAGATCATATCTGGGCGTTGAAAGATATTTCGTTAGAGGTCAAGCAAGGCGAAGTGCTGGGCATCATTGGGCGAAACGGTGCGGGTAAGAGCACGCTCCTGAAAATTCTCTCACGCGTCACCGCACCGACGAGCGGGGAAGTGCGAGTCAAGGGCCGGATCGCCAGCTTGCTCGAGGTGGGGACGGGATTCCACCCCGAACTTACGGGTCGCGAGAATATTTTCCTGAACGGTGCAATTATGGGCATGACCAGGGCCGAGATCCGGAGCAAGTTTGATGAGATAGTGGCCTTCTCGGAGGTCGAAAAGTTCATTGACACGCCAGTGAAGCGCTACTCGAGCGGCATGTACGTGCGTCTGGCCTTTGCCGTAGCCGCGCATCTGGATCCAGAGATTCTGGTGGTGGATGAAGTCCTGGCGGTGGGTGATGTCGCATTTCAGAGGAAGTGTCTTGGTAAGATGGGCGATGTCGCGAAGAAAGGTCGCACGATTCTGTTTGTTAGCCACAATATGATTGCCATTCAAAGCCTCTGCCGGCGCGCGCTACTGATTGGTGATGGCTCTCTCATCGATGAGGGCCCGGCGGCCAACATAGTCGGTAACTACCTGCGTCTGTCTCATGGGCCGGATGAAAGCCGTGAATGGACGCACCCAAATGAAGCACCGGGCAATGATGTCCTGCGAGTGAAGTCCGTGCGAGTTCTACCGGAGTATGAGAACGGTGATGCGATGCTCACGATGCAATCTGCCCTGAGGGTTGTGACAGAATTCTGGATAATAAAACCCAATATTCAAACGCATCTCACATACCACCTAACCAACGACCAAGGAGTCGTGGTGTTAACCACAGGGAGCCCATCAGTTGAGCCCCTCGTGGGTTTCTACCGAGCTTCGTTCAGTCTACCGGGTAACTTACTCAATAGCGGAGGCTACCAGCTAACGCTCTTGATTGTGAGAAATGAAAACCAGGTAGTTTACCGGCATGAGAATCTGACGTCTTTTACAATTCACGACGTCGCTGAGAGGACTTACGCTTGCATGGGTAGAGAACCCGGCGTCGTCCAGCCCGTGCTGTGTTGGGACATCGAAGAGTCTGAAGAGACAAGGCTGCGCGCACCGGCTGTCAGGTCCAGCCCCGGTCGAATTTAGAACAGCAGGAATTGTGAGGCGAGAAGTAGATAGCGTGTCCGAAGGTGTTAGTCACGGGCGTTGGTGGCGTTGGGCTCCGCCAATCCATTGTCTGGCATCAGTGCAAATATACACGTGAGTATGGAGTTGCAGTCGAATAGTTTTCTTTACGAGACCTTGTTACAACGAGCGCAAATGCTTGCTCGACGAGGGCATCGGAGCACACTTGCCTTTATTGAACGAGTTGCGGAAATTGCTTATTTGTATCATCCGGGTCGGTTCGCTGACGGGGCGCTTGAGAACATTCCGTTTAGATTAGGAAGTGAACACTGCGGTTCGCAACCACTCCAAAGGACCGATTTGTTGCCTCTCGATTCCAGGGGTTCCCGAACGCTTCATGTGGCTTCGACACTCTATTCTGTCGGTGGGCACTCTCGTGTGCTGGCCAAGTGGGTTGAACTCGACTTGAGTTCCTCCCATGCGATAGTGCTAACGAGACAACGTGGCCCAGTACCGGAGTTTGTTGGGCGGATATTGGAAAGCCGCGGGGCCGCGCTAACCCAACTTCGGGCTGAGGATCCGATCGAAGTCAGGGCCTCACAACTGAGGTCCCTTTCGAATGGCTTCGACCGGGTAATTCTGCATACACACCCTGATGATGCGGTACCCGTTCTGGCCTATGCTCAACCTGGCGGCTGCCCAGTAGCAATGTTCAATCACGCCCATTTCTCGTTCTCACTTGGAAGTTCGGTCTCAGATGTCATCATCAACACTCTGCCTTACTACAAGTCTATAAGTGAGAGGCACCGTTTCGCGCGTCGCACGGCACTTCTTAGAGTGCCTGCGGGCTTGGTACCGTTGAAGCATGGTTCTATTGACAAAAGGGCGGCTAAGACCGCCCTTGGCCTATCTCCCCAAAAACCGGTTGGGATGACTGTCGCCCTTGAGCAGTACTTCCGGCCGATGCAGGGGTATGAGTTCTTTCGCACTTTGCAGACGCTGATGGGACTCTTGCCTGATTTGCAATTTCTGGTGGTTGGTGTTTCTGAGGAAAGCCGAATAGTTCCCGCGGAGCTCAAACGCTCTGACCGGCTTCACCTGTTGGGACCTGTGGAAGACCCTCTACCTTTTTATCGGGCGGCGGATGTCTTTTTGGAGTCATTCCCGATGCCTTCTTTAGGCGCGGTCATAGAATCCGTCGCGTATGGTGAAGCCTTTCCTGTCCCCGTTTATGGTTCGGTGGAGAATATCGTGCGGATGAATCTAAACCCGGTGTTGAGTTATGAGTTCCGGCCGCAAACAGAAGAAGAATACTTAAGCTATATTTGTAGGCTGTTGAATGAGCAGTCGGACACACGTGACAAGGCGGCGGCATTGAGAAGAAAAATCGTAGAGTACGATGAGAAGTTTGGCGACGAATTTCCCCGTCTTTACAGTCAAATCGACGGGTTAAACCATGAACCCCGCGAGATTCCTACGACTCAATGCTGCATGGAAGAAGACAATCTCATCCTGGCGTCATTCACCGAACCGAATATTGGCAAAAGAATTGACGACCTTCTTCCTCTGCGGCCTGGGCTTGCAGCCCATGCTAAGGCTGTCCTCCGGGGACATGAAACCCTAAGTAGCGCCGTCAATAGAATTGCTCTTAGAGGTTATCAATCCAGTCGTAAGAAAGGCTCCATTTTTCAGAAGGCAATTGGCTGGGCCACCGTGGACCGATAACTTAATCTCCGATTACCTTGGCCTGCGTGACCGGATGCTCGCGAAATCGGACGTTCCATATCTGCGTTTTCCAGGCGTAACGCCATCGTGGGACAACTCCGCACGGAAAAAAGAAAATGCCATTATCTTCCAGAACGCCACGCCTGATGCTTATGAACAATGGCTTGGCGCTGTTGCCGCTAAATTCAAACCTCCAAGCCCAGAAGAAAATTTCATTTTTATTAATGCTTAGAATGAATGGGCCGAAGGAAATCATCTTGAACCCTGTAGCAAATGGGGGCTGGCATACCTCGAAGCAACGAAGCGTGCCTTAAAAGGTGTAACCCAGGCACAACACGAGGTTCTAGCATAAGCGAAGTCTGTGGTATCGATTTAGGACCTCCGAAATAGAGCTGACCTTCATGCCAAGTAATACGTTTATGAGCGCGGCCGCACTCGAGGAACTGACGAAAGTCAAGGTCAATGAGCCGCGCTTTATCGCGCATTACCTTCCCCAGTTTCATCCCATTCCGGAAAACGATATCTGGTGGGGAAAAGGGTTCACGGAGTGGACTAACGTCATGCAAAGCAAGCCGCTCTTCAAGAGCCACTATCAACCCCATTTGCCCGCCGACCTCGGCTTTTACGATCTGCGAGTGCCGGAAGTCCGAGAAGCTCAGGCAGAATTGGCAAGAAGTTACGGAATTCATGGATTTATGTATTACCACTATTGGTTCGCCGGCAAGCGATTGATCGAACGACCATTCGACGAAGTGCTGCGAAGTGGAAAACCAGACTTCCCGTTTTGTCTTTGCTGGGCCAATGAAACCTGGAGCAGACGCTGGCTGGGAGAGGACAAGGAAATACTCATCCAGCAGGATTACTCCGAGGAAGACTTTCGCAACCACGCCCGCTGGCTGGCCAAAGCCTTTGCCGACAAACGCTACATCCGTGTAGATGATCGCCCTGTGTTTGTCATCTATCGTCACGCCGGGATTCCAAAACATTTGGACCCCGTTCAACTCCTGCGAAATGAGTTGAGCAAGTTGGGCGCGGATGATCCGTACCTGGTGGCGGCGGACGGTCATAGCCGGGACTTTGACTTTCGCACGGTCGGATTCGATCACAGTCTCGCGTTTGAGCCAGCGCTCGGCGCTCTGCCAAATGGATTCGACGACCGGTGGTCATTGGAGCGTGCAATGAAGAACCGACGTTTTGGCGTCGCGAGCGGCAGCCTGAATCTTTACGACTACGAAGAAGCGCTGGACATCATGGAGAAAACTTCGTCACGTCACCCTCGGATTCCGTGCGTTCTGGTTGGGTGGGACAATTCGCCCCGTCGCGGTGAAAAGGGCATCATCTTTCAAAATTGCAGTCCGCAATCGTTCGGGAGGGTTTTGGAGCGGCGTTTGCGCGGTTGGTTGAAAACATCGCCGTCGACGGATTTGTTTTTCCTCAATGGTTGGAACGAATGGGCCGAGGGTAACCACCTGGAACCCGACCAAAAGTTTGGATTGGGTTTTCTGGAGGAGTTGCGCCGCATTCGCAATCGTGTCGGAGAGGAATTTGATTGGCCACAAATCAGTTGAAGATGAAAATTCCATTCAAAAAGCTTGCGGTCCGATTCGGCAATAAAATTTCCGATCGTATTGCCGCGCGCGTTAGCAACAACCTCGCAGGTCCCCTTGCTGAGAATATCGCGTGCCGTGTAGCACTCGAACCACTTTTAAGGAACTGGGATGCGAGCAGAAAGCCGAATGATTTGTTTGGCGGCATTAGCGATAGCTTTTGGTTTTGGTTACATACTGAAGGTTGCTGGATAGAGCCGAAAGTCCGGAATATCTTGCCCGCAATGCCGGATGAAAGCGTTCAGTTGATGTTCACCGGGGACAAGGGAGACTCGACAATGAGAGACGGTTTCGCCTCATATCAATTGTTCCGCGACCTCTACGAACAACATATCGGTTCCATTGCTCATTGTGAACAGATCTTGGATTTTGGCTGTGGCTGGGGGAGAATTATCCGCTTTTTCCTCAAAGATATTGAACCATCACGGCTTTTAGGTGTTGATCCAGTAGAAGACATGGTGGCCCTTTGCAGAGAGCAGAATAAGTGGTGCAACTTTGAAAGAATCGCCGTAAGTCCTCCGAGTCACCTCAAAGACAACACCTACGGCTTGATTTACTGCTTCTCCGTGTTTTCTCATCTCTCCGAAGAAAAGCACAAAAGCCTGTTAGTCGAACTAAATCGTATTCTTAAGCCCGGCGGGCTTCTCATTGTCACAACGCGTGGCCGAGAGTTCATCGAAGGATGTGCTGAGTTGCGAAAGCGCGCCGACCTAAGCTCTTTGCATGAGGGTCCCCGAAGCAGCGCGGCTGCTTTTCCGGAAACAAAAGAAGCATTAGCTCGATATGACCGCGGTGATTACTGCTTTAGTCAATTGGTCCACGAAGGCGAGTGGTCTTACTGGGGGGAAGCTGCTATACCAAAAAATTATGTTTTGAAAAATTGGGGACAAGATGGTCTTGCCTTCGTCGAATACATCGAGGATCGAAAGCGGTGCGCCCAGAACGTAGCAGTCATGAAAAAAGCAGCCTGACATGATCTCTACCATGAATTCTCTCGATGACCATTCCTTTGGATTTCTTAAATCCAGACCGGATGCGTTGCGCTATGAGCATTTGTCATTGGACCCTGACGACGCCGGCATGAAGCTGGCCAGCCTGATCGCGCCCAAATCACGCATTCTGGACGTGGGTTGCGGAACCGGGGTTGTCACCGAAATCATTCGCCAGCAGAAATGCGCCTCGATCATTGGAATCGATCCAGACGCCGAACGCGTGCAGCGCGCCACTGCTCGCGGGCTGGACGTTCATCTGGGCATTCTCTCGTCCGAATTTATTCAGCAGCACGGGCCATTCGATTACATCGTATTCGCGGACGTGCTAGAACATCTTCCAAACCCGGCCGAAATCATCGCGATGGCGAAAGGCGGCTTGAAGCCCGGAGGGTCAGTGGTCGCCTCGGTCCCGAATGTTGCGCATTGGTTCGTGCGAACTGATTTGCTTGCCGGGCGCTTCGATTATCAAGATTGCGGAATCATGGACGCGACGCATTTGCGCTGGTTCACGCGCCGCTCCATCCGTGAATTCTTCGAGCGTCTTGGTTTCCAAATCACAGCACTGGACTGCACGGTGAACATTGATTTGCCGGACTACAAACGGCGTGCTCCCTGGCGTTGGATGTCGCCCTCGTTCCGCAGAAGACTCGTCGGCAAACTGGCGGCGTGGTGGCCGGTTCTTTTCGGGTGCCAGTATATTGTCCGGGCGACTCTCCCCAAATAAATGTCAGCGGAATCTATACGCGCGATTGCCTTTTATCTCCCGCAGTTCCATCCGATCTCGGAAAACGACCAGTGGTGGGGCAAAGGGTTTACGGAGTGGACAAATGTCGCCAGGGCAAAGCCTTTGTTTGCGGGACATCATCAGCCGCACATTCCAGCAGACTTGGGCTTTTATGACTTGCGTCTCCCGGAAACCAGACAGGCCCAAGCTGACCTGGCTCGCGAAAGTGGTATCTATGGATTCTGCTATTACCACTATTGGTTTAATGGGAAGCAACTTCTCGATCGCCCTTTTAATGAAGTCCTGGCCTCGGGCAAACCCGATTTTCCTTTCTGTCTTTGCTGGGCCAATGAAAACTGGACGCGGGTATGGGATGGCAAGGATAACAATGTCTTAATCGAGCAGAAGTATTCCGAGGAGGATGATCGGCAACATATCCGCGCACTTGCCGATGCGTTCCGGGACGAAAGATACATCAGAGTAAATGGTAAGCCGCTGTTTTTGGTTTACCGCGCCACGAAGATTCCCGACCCGCGAAAAACAACCGCCATCTGGAGAGAGGAAGCGCAGAAATTAGGCATTGGAGATCTCTATTTATGCCGAGTTGAGAGTTTCCGTGATGAGCGCAGCGACCCTGAAGAAATTGGATTTGATGCAGCAGTTGGATTTCAACCAGACTGGCCGACGTTGAAAGATCCGCTCCGACGCGGCCGTTTTTGGCACTACTCCAGGCGACTAGGCTTATCAAGCGAGGTGTACCAGCAACACCGAGTTTTCGAGTATCAGACATTGGTCGAAAGAGCTCTACAAAAAAGTGCGCCTCCTTATAAGTATTACCCGTGCGTGACCCCTTGCTGGGACAATTCGGCGCGTCGCGAAACTAAAGGCGTCATTTTTAGAGACTCCAGGCCCGATTACTATGAGCAGTGGTTGCGTACAACCATCGAAAGATTCAAGTCGAGCAGTCCGGAAGAGAATTTCGTCTTCATCAATGCCTGGAACGAATGGGGAGAAGGCAACCATTTAGAGCCATGCCAGAGGTGGGGAAGGGCTTACCTTCAGGCGACGCGAAAAGCGATCATGAACGGGCATTACACTGCCGCCATTTTTGAGACCAAGCAAGCTTGACGGAATCTCTAATAGGTAACTCCTTATCGCTATTCTAATGCGGAAACTATTTATCACAGGCGGAGCGGGATTCATCGGATCGGCCTTTGTGCGGCTGGCACTGGAGCTTGATCCGGCGTGTCAGTTGACGAATTTTGACGCGCTCACTTATGCCGGCAATCCCGACAACCTTGAGGGGCTTGATGAGAACCGACACCATCTTGTAGTCGGAGACATCGCAGACAACGAGGCCGTTCGGGCAGCGATGGATTCGAATACGGACGTAGTCATTAATTTTGCTGCGGAGTCACACGTGGATCGCAGCATCTATTCCGCTACCGAATTCGTGCGGACGAATGTGCTGGGTACCCAGGTACTTTTGGATGTCGCCCGTGAGCGCGGTGTACGTCGTTTCGTTCACGTCTCAACTGATGAAGTGATGGGCGCTTTGCCAGACGATGAAGAGGCATTCTTTACTGAAGACTCCCCTTACGCCCCCAACAGCCCGTATGCGGCATCAAAGGCTGCCGCCGAGCACTTGGTGCGAGCGGCGCATCACACCTTCGGCGTCGACACTGTCATCACGCGCTGCGGCAACAACTATGGACCGCGTCAGTTTCCGGAAAAGTTTATTCCACTGCTGCTCTCAAACGCTCTTCGCGATGAACCAATACCAATCTATGGGGACGGTCGCTACACTCGGGACTGGATCTACGTGGAAGATCACTGTCGGGCGATTTGGATGGCCATGGAAAAGGGGACCGCAGGCGCGATGTACAACATTGGAGCACGCAACGCCCGACGAAACATCGAAGTCGTGAAGACGCTCCTGGATATGATGGGAAAGCCAACCTCGCTGATGAGCTTCGTTAAGGACCGGCTGGGTCATGACCGCAGGTACGCAATTGACTCGTCCAAAGTGGAGCGAGAACTGGGCTGGAAACCAAGGGAAACATGGGAGAGCGGAGTGGAAAAGACGATTAGGTGGTATGCGCAGAATGGTGAATGGCTTGAGCGAACTCGGAGCGGAGCCTACCGTGATTACTATGCCCGCCAGTATGGGGCCGTGGCCGCCTGAAATTCAATGATTATTGGCAAGATCGAGTCGTCAGAGGAACGCAGTTGAAAGGAATCGTACTCGCTGGTGGATTGGGGACACGGCTGCGGCCATTGACTGCCGTGACGAACAAGCACCTGCTGCCGGTTTACGACCAACCGTTGATCTATTACCCGATTCAAACACTCGTCAACGCCGGCATCACGGACATCATGGTTGTTACGGGTGGCAATTCCGCAGGCGATTTTCTCAAGCTCCTGGGTAATGGTAAAGCATTCGGGTTGAAACATCTTAACTACACGTACCAGGAGGGCGAGGGGGGAATCGCAGAGGCACTCTCACTGGTCGAGCACTTCGCCGCCGGAAATGCTGTGTGTGTCGTACTCGGAGACAATGTTATCGAAGGCAACATTGGCACAGCAGTACGCTCATATCGCCAGCAAGGACGAGGAGCGAAGATTCTTTTGAAACAAGTGCCCGACCCGGAGCGCTTCGGCGTACCAGTTCTCGACGGTTCCCGCGTCTTGCGAATTGAAGAAAAACCGAAGGTGCCAAGAAGTAAATATGCGGTAATCGGAATTTATATGTATGACGCCGACGTTTTCGAGATTATTCGTAGCCTAGAGCCTTCAGCGCGCGGCGAGTTGGAAATCACCGACGTCAACAACGCTTATATCGAGCGCGGCGAGATGACTTGGGACGAGTTGGAGGGCCGGTGGACAGACGCCGGGACCTTCGAGAGTCTACTGCGCGCTTCAAACCTGGTGGCCCAAACCGGCGCGAATAAATTGGATTTTAAAGAGAATGCCCAAGCTGTCACCACCGTCTGAGAGATTCGTGAGCGGTAAGATCCGCGACGTAGTCGTGCGGGACCTGCGGAAGTATCTCGATGAACGCGGATGGCTCGCGGAATTATTTCGTCACGACGAACTGGATTCAGAGTTTCATCCGACGATGGCCTACATTTCTTCGACTGAGCCGGGAGTGACTCGCGGGCCGCATGAGCATGTTGACCAGGCAGACTACTTCTTTTTCCGCGGGCCGTCGAACTTCAAGATGCGGCTGTGGGACAATCGGCCACATTTGGACAGTTACGGCACGGTTATGACGCTTGTTGTTGGCGCCGACAACCCGAAAGCAGTGCTGGTTCCCAAAGGCGTCGTTCACGCCTATCGTAATATCGGCTCGACCAGCGGCGTAGTCATTAATTGTCCAAATCGTCTCTTCATGGGTGCCAGCAAGAGTGAAGAAATTGACGAAATCCGGCATGAGGATGATCCCGCGACTATCTTCAGGATTGATGGTTAAGAGCCCCGTTCCCGGGAATTAAAGTTCTTTACTATGAGCGAACTCATATCAGTAGTTATTCCGACTCATAATAGCGTTGAGTTTATCGGTAAGACGCTGGAATCCGTCTTCAAGCAAACGGTTCTGCCCAGCGAGGTAGTCATTGTTGATGATGCTTCCACAGATGGTACCAATGATCTGGTTGCTTCCATCGCGCAGCAAGCACCCGTCCCCGTGCGCCTGCATCGCTTACCCACAAATAGTGGCGGTCCGGCGCGGCCCCTAAATGTGGGGATTGGCGTTGCGCGCGGACCACTAATAGCCAGTCTCGACCATGACGACTTAATGCTGCCGGAGAAGCTCGAATTACAGGCCGAGTGCTTCACACGTGATAATAGTTTGGGCCTGGTCCTGAGTAGTTATTCTTTTTTCAGAGACGGCGAAAAGAGAGAGGTAAAACCGCTTGATGTTTTGCGGTCAATTGGAGTTGAGCCCGAAATCTCTCTAGGCGATGCATTCTATCGAGTCAATGGACGAGATTGCTATAAAGCTCTGATCTACAAATTCTTTGGCGGCTCGTGCAGTAACTTTCTTTTTCCTAAAGGCGTTTGGGAAAGGTGTGGCGGCTTTGATGAAAAGCTGACGAATTGCATTGATTATGGTTTTCTTCAAGCGATCGCAAAGGATTACAACATTGGAATCGTTGACAATTTCTTGTTCTATTACAATTGGCGAGCAGACAGCCTTTACAAAACATCTCGCCGGCTAAGCGTCCGATCGGATCACCTTCATGTTTTTCGTAACTTTGAGACGACCCTCTTGAGTAAGCCGTGGCAGTCACGCCTCAGAGGGCGACTTGTCAGAGAACTTCTAGGCGTAGGTCACTTGTTGAGAAAAGAAGGAAGGTTTGCTGAGTCTCTTCGATACTACGCCGAAGGCTTTTATCGGGGCGGAATCTGGACCCTCTTTTAGAAATCGTTAGATTACTTCCTCCGCCGTGTCTAGCAAAACAGTCTGAACGAACAATCAATGAAGACTATTTCTGCAGTAATACCTACGTTTCATCGCTACGAAGCTTTGGAGAATACTGTTCGCGACTTGCTTCGCCAAACAGTTCCGCCCAAGCAAATAATTGTCGTCGATAATACGACTTTCGCCGAGAGAGAAAAACCCACCTATCTGGTCTCTACCGACAAGACAGAATGCCTCTACATTTCATCCCGGTGCCAGGCGAAGGTAAACGTCGCTCGCAACGAAGGACTAAAAGCTGTGACCGCCCATTACGCCGTCCTTTTTGACGACGACATGTCATTGCCACCTGATTTGCTGGAAAACTTTTTAAAGGTCCATGCTGAAGGTTGGGATGCAGTTACGGGCGTTTTATGGGAAGAGGGAATCCTCCTGGAGGATAGTAACGGCGGATCCAGACGGCCCTTGTGGGACATTTTACGTTCGAAGCATGGAGTTTTCAGGGGCCATACCATCGCCGTACCCGAATGCCTAATTTCGATGTGCACTAAGATGTTGCGACAGCTTAATTATCTGGACGAGGCTTTTATCTATAACTACGACGACTATGATCTTGGTTACCGGATTTGGCGCGGAGGCTACACGCTGATTCATGATGAAAGGGTGACGGCCCATCATCTGAAATTACCGCAAGGGGGCAGTCGGCGAGATCTTGTGGGAACGAAACGAAGGCTTAATAAGTACACGGCAAAGTACTATTTCTTGGCCAAACATTTCGGCTCGCAAGCTGTGAAGGTTGAGGTTGTTAACGACGTGGTTTTGACTGTTTGGGACAACCGCCTCAGACTAGACCGCACGCTTACAGAACTGTATATGCAGATCAAATCCTTAAGAGATTACCGCAAATACGGCGTGCAGCCGGAAAACGCCTCGACAGTAGACAAAGCGAAAGAGATGAAAGCAATTCAAGCCTGATCTCGTGGCGATGATGCAGGCCACGGTCCCACGGGAACGATTGTTTTCGCCTATGCCAGCGGTTACCACAAAGGCGGCCTGGCCCGCGAACGTGACCGCCTGATGTACGTTTGCATGTTCACATCGCCATCGTCTCAGTCCAAAGAGTTGTTCAGAAGATGTGGCGAGCCTGCCAGGTCCGCGGACAAAGCGTTAACCTTTGCATTGTCGAAGCCAGGCGATCGGAAGTGACCGCTTGCGTTAGAAGTGACGCGTTCCGCCGATTCCCAAAAGAAGCGTTCAACTAAGAGCGATATCATGAGTGCAGTCGCTGTAACTACTCGTTTGGCGAGACGAAATCCGCCGGCTAGGGAGCCGGAGAAAAAGCCCTCGGTCGTAGTGTTGTCGTCATCGCTGCTGGTGGACCGGATGCTGATCTACACAGATTTTCTCGAAACGCTGGCCAGGAACGCATCCATCAGGGTATGGGCAACTTCAGCGAAGAACCCGGCCTACGAGAGTGTCTGGCAGTCCACCCCAGCGGCCATCGAGGACTTTCCAGATGTCGGAGCCTTCCGGGAGTTTCCGCACAATTACCTGCGGCGGCTGAATGAATTTGTTTGGGATTTTCGTAAGTGTCCCCCGAGTCGGCTGAGTATGATGCGGCACGTTCGCGATAAACAGCAATCGTTTTCAATCCGGGCGCTTAAGTTGCCGGCCCGGCTCATGGCCCGCTTGCAGATCGAAGAGAAGTTTGAAGATCGGCTGGAGAAAGTGCTGTTGGCTTATCAACGCAGCCCAAAAGGACTGGAGGCTTTGCGTAGAGATCCGCCGGCAGTCCTACTGACGACTGGTCCATTCCAGTTTGAACAGCCCGCAATCGTCGCCAATGCCAGGAAGTTAGGTATTCGTACGTTGGCCCTCATTCCTTCATGGGACAACATCTCGACAAAAAATCGAATGTTCCTGAAATGTGATGGCTACCTCACATGGTCCGAGCAAACGAAATCTGAGTTGCATGAGTATTATCCCTTCACGCGCAACCGTCCGGTCTATGTCATCGGCGCGCCGCAATTTGATGTCTTCTTTCAGGAGGAGTTTCGCCAGTCACGAGAAGCATTTTGTGCCACCCAGGGCTTGCGCCCAGAGCTCCCGATAATCCTCTACGCAATAGGATCGCCGAATTTTTTAAGAGGCGAGTATTATGGCGCGTTACGTTTGGCAGAGCGCATCACTCGCGGCGACTTAGGTGACGTCCAGATGATCGTCCGCCCACATCCCCTCCACGACAATCAGGAGATGGTCGAGCTTTTTCGTCCCTTCGCGCCCCGTATAGTGGTGCAAAGAACTGCAAAGGCCGGCACGATCCTAACAGCTCGTAGTCAGAATGAAGGACAAATAACTGATTGGGTAAACAGCTTTCGCCACGCCGACGTCGTAGTCAATCTCTCTTCTACGGTCACCGTCGATGCAGCGATATTTGATCGCCCGATAGTTAATCTCGACTACGACCCTGCGCCCGGAAAAAAAGACCAGGAGTTGATCAAAGAGATCAACCATAGGTGGACGCACTTCAAGCCCGTGGCGGAGTCGGGTGGCGTATGGCTGGTGAACAATGACAACGAGTTGAGTCAGGCGGTAAAGGGATATTTAAGAAACCCGGAGCAGCACAGGGAAGGGCGGCAGTGGATAGTCAACCATGTGTGTGAGCATGCCGACGGTCGGTGCGGCGAGCGGATGGCGAAGGCGGTTATCGATTTTGCGGGCAAGTCTCCAGATAAGCGGAACGAATATGTCCAGTAGCATCACACTTGACGCCAAGGCCGTACAGCTCCCGAGAGCGACAGATCTTCGGTCGGCAAAGCCGGCGAAAGAATCGCCTCAGAGTAAGAACCCGCACGTCGTCGTTATTCTGCCGCGCGGAGAAGTGATTCGAAATTTCGTCTATACCGGGGCCCTGGATGAGGCGGCAAGTCATGTGGATTTGAGTGTCCTTTCCGTTGTTCCCAATGATGAATTACTGGACATGCTGCGCCAACGATATGGAAGCGTCCTGCCGCTGCAAGAAACATCGGAGAATTGGATCGTCAGCGCACAGAGGGATTTGTTGGACATGGCTCATGGCCGTTGGCTCTGGTCAGAAGCAGCGAAGGAGCGCTGGCGATTGAGAGATCGAGAGGCAACAACTGCCTCGCTAAAGCTCAAGCGAATGGCAAAAAAGTTAGCTTGCTATCCATTTGCACACCAGCAAGGACTGGCCCTTCTGTCAGCAGCAGAGGGAGTCTCAAGCCGTCTGCTCCGCTCGAGCGATGAATACTTGAAACTCTTCAGGAAGATTCGGCCTTCGCTGGTCTTTAACGGTTCCCATGTTCATAGCCGGCTGGCGGGTCCGGCCGTGAGGGCTGCGCAGCAATTAGGCATTCCCACGGCAACCTTTATCTTTTCCTGGGACAATCTGACCTCGCAGGGTCGCATCATCCCTCTATACGATTATTATCTGGTTTGGAATGATCAGATTCGGCGACAGCTACTGCAGATTTATCATTCGATTACTCCCGACCAGGTTTTTGTCACCGGGACGCCGCAGTTCGATTTGCACTTTAAGCAAGAGTTGCGCTGGACGCGCGAAGAATTCTGCGCCCGAGTTGGCGCCGACCCCTCGCGACCAATCGTCTTGTACACGACCGGCATGCCAAACCACATGCCTGGAGAGCCACGGATCGTAGAAGGCATCGCGGACTTCCTCCGCGACATGAAGACCGATGGACCTCCGCAATTGTTGGTTCGCGTCTATCCAAAGGATCGCACGGGCAGGTTTGACGATCTGCGGCAAAGACGAAGTGACATCCTGTTCCCGGAAGTTCCCTGGGAACCCAGTTGGCTCACTCCGAAAGAGGAAGACGGCGCTCTCCTGGTTAATACGTTAAGGCACGCTGCTCTGGGTATTAATGTGGCATCGACCATCTCACTTGAACTATGCATGTTCGATAAACCTGTTATCAATGTTGCTTATAACCCTGCGGGCGTAAATTCCGAAGAAGTCAATTACGCTCAGTATTACGAATTCGATCATTATCGCCCGGTGGTCGAAAGCGGCGCCGTAATGGTTGCCAGGTCTGAGGACGACATGGTGAAGATGCTGGGGCAGGCGTTGCGCTCCCCTGAAGCTGGTAGCGCGCTGCGAAGGAAACTTGTCCAATCGATGTTTGGGAAGCTGCTTGATGGACGTTCCGGATTACGTGTGGCGAGGCAATTGGTTAGTCTTGCGTACAAACACTCTGGTGAAGACAGAGCACTATCGTTGGTTCATGATCCGATACGCACTGTAAAAAGTGATCTCTAACCAGCAGTTGCATTCCTTTTGCAATCTCGTCTCGTAAGCCTTAGTTAACTGAAATAGCCATCATGCAGAAGCCATTCGTGACTGTAATTATGCCCGTGCGTAATGAGGGTGCTTACATCTCTCGTAGTTTACAAGCGGTAATTGGTCAGGACTATCCGGCTGAACGGCTCGAGATTATTGTGGCTGACGGGATGTCCAGCGACGACACCAGGCAGATCGTGAATTCGTTCAGGAGGAATCACGACAACCTAGGGGTAATTGATAACCCGGGAATGATTGTACCGACTGGCATGAATCTGGCCATAGAAAAAGCCCGGGGGGATGTCATTGTTCGAGTTGACGGCCATTGCGAAATTGCACCGGACTATATCACCAGATGCGTATCACATTTGGAGGACAGACAAGTTGATGGCGTCGGAGGACCCCTCGATACCATCGGAGAAACATTTAGTGCCAAAGTCATTGCCTTGGCAATGAGCGCTTCGTTTGGCGTTGGCGGGTCGGCGTTTCGAACGGTTCGGAACAAGACTATGTTAACGGACACCGTAGCGTTCCCGGCTTATACCCGAAGTGTCATTCACAGGGCGGGCCCATACGACGAAGAACTCGTTCGGAACCAGGATGACGAGTACAACTATCGCTTACGTAAGCTGGGCGCGCGGATTCTGCTTGCGGCCGACATTCGCTGCCGATATTACAGCCGTGGCTCTTTGGCTTCGCTATGGCGCCAGTACTTTCAATATGGCTACTGGAAAGTTCGCGTCATGCAGAAACATCCCCGGCAGATGCGCTTGCGTCAATTCATACCCGCCTTGTTTGTTTTCGCTCTGTTAGTTTCTTTGCTGGCTTCGCCGGTCTTCGCAGGCGCCCAATGGTTGTTTGCTCTTCTGGCCGGATCGTACGTGATCGCCAATGCTGCGGCGACAATCATGACTGCACGACGGGCTAGCCCTCGAATGTTGTTGCTGTTGCCGGCCGCCTTCTGCGCCCTTCATTTCTCTTATGGACTGGGATTCATCTTTGGACTGATTCGGTTTTCGAATTGTTGGCGGAATAACCCAACAGCGCCGGGCCGGTTACCTGGCATTAGAGTTCAGAAGGAAACCGGAACCTAAATGACCCCGGGTTCGCATACAGCGGCTCCCATTCAGTTCTCGTGAAGAGATTCCCGAGAAGCTCGCTTTACACTTCAGGAATTCCAATCTGATCGTCTAGCGAGTTCCATCTGGACCACGGCATTGATAATGACACCAAAGGGCAATCAACTATGACGGCGTTACGCGTTCCTTTCTTTCGAGCAGAAATTGCTCAAGCGGAAATTGATGAGGTCAACGACACTCTGCGGTCGGGGTGGCTTACTACCGGCCCCAAGGTTAAGCGTTTTGAGAGAGAATTTGCCGATGCTGTTGGCGCCAGCCATGCGGTGGCAGTGAATTCCTGTACTGCCGCGCTCCATCTTGCGGTGGAGGCGCTGGGACTAAAAGCAGGTGAGGCTGTTTTAGTACCGACGATGACGTTTGCCGCTACTGCAGAAGTCATTCGATATATGGGTGCGATTCCAGTGCTGGTTGACTGTGACCCAATCACAGGCAATCTCAACCTGAAGGATGCCGAGCAAAAACTGGATCAGTTAAGAAGAGGCGCCCTGCTACCGAGCCTGGGTACCTGCCCGCGGGTAGTAGGAATTATCCCGGTCCATGTGGGGGGCTTCATGATGGACCTGGAGGCCGTCGACCAGTTTGCGTCGCGACACGGGCTCTGGGTGATTGAAGACGCCGCCCATTCATTCCCCGCCGCATGGCGGAAAAACAACAGCCAATCGTGGCGTCGCTGCGGGGAAGGAACCGCGGACGTAACCTGTTTCTCGTTCTACGCAAACAAAACGATTACGACTGGTGAAGGCGGCATGGCCGTCACGCAGGATCCGGTATTAGCTGAGCGGATGCGTCTGATGTCGCTTCATGGTCTTTCTCAGGACGCGTGGACCAGATATTCGGGAGGAGCGACCTGGGACTACAGGATCACGGCGCCGGGATTCAAATACAACCTAACCGATGTCGCGGCAGCGATCGGCATTCACCAGCTTGCGCGCGCCGAGACGATGAGGAAACAACGCGAAGAATTGGCTCACTACTATTTTGATCAGTTACGCGACGTTGAAGAAATCGAACTGCCCGCAGAGGATTCCAATCGCATTCATTCGTGGCATCTATTTCCAATCAGATTGAGACTGGAATCTCTCGCAATCGGGCGCGACATATTCGTGGAGGAACTGAAAGGCGCGGGAGTGGGATGCTCGGTGCATTGGCGGCCACTCCATCTGCACCCTTACTACGAGTCGGAATTTGGCTGGCAGGCAGAGTCCTTTCCGGTCGCGACAGACTTGTGGAAGCGGCTGGTGAGTCTCCCGCTTTTTCCCACGATGACTAAGGAAGAGATGCGCTGGGTGGTAGATGAAGTGAAGAGGATTTGCGCAAAACACTCCCGAGAAATTGCGCAGAGACGCGCGGTGGCCTAGAGCGTTCTGACTGTACGTCGATCTCAAAAGTCCTAACTGTCCCAGGGAAAATACAAGTGAAGGAAGCTGCCGATTTCGGGACTGGTTTACCGCGTCCTTTTGAAATTGCTGTGAGCGTCGTGGGGCTAATCATTCTGGCCCCGCTGATTCTCATCGCGATGGTGGCCATCTGGCTTACTTCTGACGGGCCGGTCTTTTTCCGGCAAGAGCGAATGGGCCGGCAAGGGCGTGTATTTGTCCTTTATAAATTGCGCACGATGCAAAGCGGACCAAGCGGATCAAGCGGCCCAAGCGTGACGGCTAACGGAGACCCGCGGATTACGCCGGTAGGTCGAATCCTGCGCCAAACCAAGATTGATGAGATTCCAGAGCTATGGAATGTAGTAACGGGCGATATGTCGCTCGTGGGTCCACGGCCGGAGGTTCCCTCTTACGTGAATCTGAAGACGCCTGAATGGCAACAGGTGTTGCGAGTCAGGCCCGGGATCACCGATCCGGTAACGCTTCGCCTCCGGAATGAGGGAACACTATTAGCCAGCGTTGTAGGTGACCCTGAAGATTTCTACCTGAAGACGCTGCAGCCTCTCAAGCTCGCAGGCTATCTCGAATATTTAAATCAGCGCACCTGGTGGTCTGACATGATGATCATTTTTCAGACCTTACTCTGTGTGCTGTTTCCAAGCTGGGCTCCTGTGAATGGTATGAAAGAATTGAATCAACACGTTGTCGCCACTCCCGGCGGCAAGGGGGATCACTAATATGGCGGCTAGTATTTCCGAAACCTGGAGGCCGATGCGTCCCTGGTGGACTCGAATACTGACCAGACAGGTACAGCTTTGTCTGGATCTGGCAGTTCTGTCGGGGGCGTTTGCCTTGGCCTATCTACTCCGATTTGACTTCAACATAGGACCAGCTGAGCTCAGGATAGGACTGTTTCAACTCCCTTTTGTTGTGTTAGTGCAACTAGCGCTACTAATCATTACGGGCATCTACGCGTTCATCTGGCGCTACGTGGGAATATCGGAGATCAGGGCTTTTGTAAGCGCCGCATGTTGGTCGGCGCTACCGCTGATCGTCGCTCGAATCGAAGTGAGTGGGGCCCACCAAATCTGGCGTGTTCCGCTGTCCATAATAATCATCGACACAATCATTGCCTTTGGCGCAGTCCTGGGCGTCCGCGTGCTTCGGCGCCTGGTCTATGAGCGCTACGAACGTAACGCGCAAGGGAAATCCATGAACGGTACGGCCCGGAAATCAGTGCTCCTGATTGGAGCGGGCCGGGCAGGAGTGGCTGCCGCCAGCCAGATCCTGGGCCGCGGCGGTCTGGACCTGAGGGTAAAGGGATTTGTTGATGACGACTTAAACAAGCAAAGAGCCGTAATCCATGGGGTCAAGGTCTTGGGCACGACTCACGATCTGCCCCGTCTTGTTCGCGACCTGGGGATTGACCATGTCATCATTTCGATCGCCCAAGCCTCGCGTAACAACTTCCGACGTATCCTGGACATTTGCGAAGAGATCCCGGTGAAGGTGCGCATCATTCCCGGACTCACAGCGATTCTGCAGGGAAACGTGAGAATCAGCCGCATCCGTGACGTTGAGATCGAGGATTTACTGGGACGCGAGCCGGTCCAGCTGGACGAGCAGCACTTACAGAGTTTCCTCGCCGGCAAGAGGGTCATGGTTACGGGCGCGGGTGGGTCGATCGGTTCGGAACTAGTAAGGCAGATGACCAGATTCAGGCCCGCCAGCTTACTACTGGTGGAACGCGCGGAGTTTGCACTTTTCAATGTTGAGCATGAGCTCAGGGAATCATTCCCTGACATGTCGATTGTCCCGCTGGTTGCTGATGTGTGTGACGAGGGGCGAATGCGAGCGCTCTTCCGCAGCCATCGGCCGGAAGTTATTCTGCACGCCGCCGCCCACAAACATGTGCCGATGATGGAGTCAAATCCGACTGAGGCGGTCAAGAACAATGTGTTGGGAACTCGTTTGGTTGGTGAATTGGCCGGCGAGTTTGGCGTTGACGTGTTCGTCCTTATTTCGACCGACAAGGCAGTAAGGCCCAAATCGATCATGGGGGCCACCAAGCGTGTAGCTGAGTTGGCGGTCCAGGATCTGGATCAGCGCTTTGCCACGAAATACGTTGCGGTACGTTTCGGGAATGTGATTGGGTCGGCGGGCTCGGTAATCCCTATTTTTCGACACCAGATCCAGAAGGGTGGCCCTGTCACCGTTACCCATAGAGAGATGAAGAGGTATTTCATGACCATTCCTGAGGCCGCTCAGTTGGTCTTGCAAGCAGGGGCGATGGGCAATGGGGGCGAGATATTCATACTGGATATGGGCGAACCCGTCAGCATACTCGATCTGGCTAAGGAAACCATCACGCTGTCAGGACTCAGGCCGTTCGAAGATATCGACATCGTCTTTACCGGTCTACGCGCGGGAGAAAAGTTGTTTGAGGAACTCGATTGGGCAAATGAACCGATAACTAAGACGCAACACCCGAAGATCTTTGTCGGCCAGATAGCACCGTATCCGAGGGAGCAGGTTGAAAGTGCTTTGATTCGCCTCGAAGCCTTTGCGCGCGGAAATCAGGAGTTAGAGATGTGTCAATTCCTCAGCGACTTACTTCCTGAAGCCAATTTGGAATTCGTAACTCGAGTGAAGTCTTCTTACGAAGAGCCCGTTCTGCTGTGCCAGACCGTCGCGTGAGAGTGCTCCCACCGGGGAGGGTCTAACCAATGAAAAGCCAAATGTCGAAAACGAATGCAGCCATGCTGCCGACCGAAAGTCTGAGATCCGATTTGAGAAATGGAGAACCCAAAGTGAAGGTAATTGAGATGTCACATCAAAACAAGTTGCTACTGGATTCAGTCGTCATGGCTGCTACCGAACAAATCAGTTGTGATCTCGCTGGTGAAGGCGCGATCCTTGATCTCCGATCTGGTGTTTATTACGGGCTTAATCAGACCGGTGCTTTTATCTGGGAGCGAATCAAGGAGCCGGTGCCGGTGCGGGAAATCAGGGACGCCATAGCGGCGGAATATGAGGTGGACGTGGCCCATTGCGAGCGCGACCTTTTCCGGATTCTCACCGAGCTGGTGGATAGAGGTCTGGTGGAAGTTAAAGATGAGACGGATCGCTAGACTGTTTAGCCTGTCGTTCAGTGAAGTGCGTTTGCTGGCGGAGTCTGTAATCGCGCTGGCTTTCGTGAGGCTCGGCTTGAGCTTATTGCGCTTTCAGACCTTGCGCCGATTGCTTGGGAAAGTATCGGCAACCGGCATGCAAGAAGCGCCACCGGAACGCAGGTTGATCAGAAAAGTGGTCTGGTCAGTGAATGTGATCAGCGCATATCTACCGTTCTTTAGAAACTGTCTCAACCGTGCCCTCGCCACACAGGTGTTATTGGGACGGCGAGGACAACAGGTCAATCTGCGTATCGGTGTGAAGCGCGACCCAGAAGGCGAGTTCAAGGCTCATGCCTGGATCGAGAGCGAAGGCAGGATCGTGCTTGGCGGTTTGGATGATCTCTGGCAAATGACGCCCCTGCCTCCTCTAAATTTACGCGACATTCATTCCTAAGAATCCGGTCATGAGTGCAATAGTAGGTATCTATTACCGCGACGGGCGAACGGTTCCTGAGTCGTCTGTCAATCAAATGCTGAAGAGGCTGGCCCATCGCGGTCCAGACGGCAGCAGCGCCTGGTGCAACGGCGCGGTTGGCTTGGGTCACGCGATGCTCTGGACCACTCCGGAGTCATTAAAAGAGCGGTTGCCGCTCGTCGATCGCGCCGCTGACCTTGTCCTCACTGCTGACGCCCGGATAGATAACCGTGAGGAACTGCTGAAGGAACTTTATGACCGTGATGATGACGCGACCGATATTTCTGACAGCGAACTGATTTTGGCTGGATACAAAAAGTGGGGTAACGGATGTCCTGAGAAGTTTGTGGGAGACTTTGCCTTTGCGATTTGGGATTCGAGGAACCAGAAGATCTTCTGTGCACGTGACCACTTCGGCGTAAAGCCTTTTCACTATTACCTGTCAGACAAGGTGTTTGTCTTCGCCACTGAGATAAAGGCGCTCCTTTGTTTGCCAGAAGTTCCGCACCGTCTCAACGAACTGAGAGTCGCAGACTTTCTGGCCGGGATCGATGAAGACAAAGAGATTACGAGTTACCACCAGATTTTGCGATTGCGGCCCGCCCATAGTTTGGAAGTGGGTAAACAGGCGCAGCATTTGAAGAGTTACTGGGAACTTAATCCCTCGTATGAACTGCGCATGGGTTCCAATGAGGAATATGCCGAAGCCTTTCGAGAGCAATTCACTGAGGCTGTCCGCTGTCGCATGCGGAGCGCTTTTCCGGTTGGTTCCATGCTAAGCGGTGGACTGGATTCATCGGCGATCACTTGTGTTGCCCGAAACCTGAATGCCGCTAACAGTTCGTCGTTGCAGACCTTCTCGGCAATTTACGACAAGGTGAAAGAAAGTGACGAGCGCCCGTTTATTAATACCGTGCTGGCTCAAAACGGCGTCAAGCCTAATTTTGTCCATGGAGACGAATTAACCCCGCTGGAGGACTTCAAAAATGCCATCTGGCATCAGGAGGACTTTATTGTTTCCGGGAATCATTTCATACAGTGGGGTCTTTGCCGCGCCGCCGCAGAGCAGGGCGTCCGGGTGGTGCTCGACGGTTACGATGGTGACACTACGGTCTCGCACGGCACTGGCTACCTGGTAGAACTGGCGCGCGCCCGGCGATGGATCGAGCTAAGCAAAGAGTCGCGAGGCTATGCCAAGCACTTTGACAACCTCGCACCCTGGGGAGTGTTTTGGTGGTACCTGCGCAGATACTGGCTCGACCCCAATCTGCCTGACGCGGTCAAGCCGGCCTGGCGAAAGCTGAGAAGTGTTTCCGCCAGACTGCGTCCGGCTCCGGTGGGCTCGGCAAGGCTTACAACGTTCCCGCAGATTCTGAACAGCGATTTTGCGCGGCGGATTGGACTGGAAGACCGCCGTCGGGCGATGAAAAAAGTAAGGAGCAACGGTCCCCTCACGACTGAGCGGCAGGCGCACTATAGTCGCTTGACCTGGGCCCTGATGACTGGGGCGCTCGAGTCCCTCAACAAAGTTGGCGGTGCCTTCGGGGTCGAGTATCGCTTTCCATTCTTCGACAAGAGACTGGCCGAATTCTGCCTCTCTTTGCCTGGAGAACAGAAGTTAAATCGCGGCTGGAATCGGGTAGTGATGCGTCGGGCCATGGAAGGGATTCTGCCCCGAGAGGTGCAGTGGCGCGGCGGTAAGGGAGACCTGACCGCAAACTTCGAACGCGGAATGCGTGCCGAGCGAGATCGAATTGAAGATGTAATTATCGGTCACCCGGAAACCATTGAGCGTTATGTCGACGTAGCGGCCGTCCGCGCGGCTTATAAAAGATTCATTGACAATCAAGCGGGAGAGAGTGATGTGATGGCAATTTGGAGATCGGTATCCTTGGGTCTGTGGCTACGGACCACTGAGATAAAACCCTGACCTTATAGAAAGGAGGTACCACTATGACAGCTGAAAAGAAGATCTATGTCGAACCGCGCGTAACTGTTTACGGCGACGTAGAGGAAATCACCCAAAACGGGCATCAGGTAAACGCCGATGTTCCAGCAGGGAATAACAACACAGCATTCTCACCTGGACCATAGTCTGGTTGCGAATG
>CAAGKR010140613.1_pt1 | contig 34417 bp, 29 predicted proteins | sample 2556971 | NCBI WGS metagenome assembly CAAGKR01 (sample SAMEA5207829, study PRJEB30636) | soil metagenome | biome: forest; feature: boreal; material: soil | place: USA | collected 2011-09 | depth 1 m | reverse complement strand
GAGGTCATAGTCCGGCTGGTGCCGGTGGGGCCTCGTTACGCCGATACAGACGACGGCCGCCGTTTTGCGGCCGAGCTGGGATGGATGGTGGCCCAGGACGGGAACGGGTTCCGCCAGTGTGTCCCCTCGCGCGAGCCTCAGAGAATCGTCCAGATGAAGACCATCAACACCCTGATCGAGGCGGGCGTGCTGGTGATCTGCGCCTGTGGAGAGGGGGCGATCACGGAGGCCGAGCTCGGGCTGAGGGAGGTCGAGGTAACCATCGACACGGACCTGGCAGCCGCCCTCCTGGCAGAACAGGTAGGGGCCGACCTGCTGATGCTCCTGACCGACGTCGAGCGCGTGGAGGTGGATTGGCGTACGGGGGAAGCGCTACCCCTCGGCGGCGTAACCACGGTCGATGCCCTGCGCAAGATTTCGTTCGCGCCGGGCTTGAAGGGGCCCAAGGTGGAGGCCGCGTGCCGGTTCGTCGAGTCGAGCGGGAAGCGCGCCGCCATCGGTACGCTCGCCCAGGCTCGGGAGATCTTGCGAGGCGATCGCGGGGTCCAGGTGATGGCGCCCAGGGTTTCTTAGTCAGATCCCCTCCCGCTCCACCCCTTCGGGCAGAGGGGTGGTCCGATCATCCTTCGACGAGTGCGCAAGGCGCTTGACCCTTCGCGCTCCGCAGTCGAGGATCTAGGCCGGGATTAGCCCATAGCGGTGGGTTGTGACGGGGCCAAATCCCTCCCGCTCCGCTCTTTAGCGACCAAAACGACCGCGACAGGCGAACCTAGCTGCAGGCGCCGGCCACCTGAGCGACCACGTTCGAGACTTTGGTTGTCTGGCCCCCGGCATAGAGGTAGATCCCGTCCGTGGTGGAGAACCAAAGCCCGTGTGAGTCGGACACCGGCGCCTGGGCGCCGTAGATAGGCAACCCCTGCTGAGGAGTGGGGAGTGGAATCGGAGGCTTCGAGCTGATACGAGTCGCTTGATTCGCAGCCGAGACGATCCAAAGATCGGTGCCACCCCAGATCACCGGATTGCCCGAGCCGTCAAAGCCGATGATGTCCGCGGTGTTTGACTTGCTGAACCAGGGCACGCGTTGAGTCGGATCCCGCCGTCGGCCTCGTGTACTTCGGAGTGTGGGCCAAGGACGCCAAGAGCTCGACGACTACCTATGACGCCAACGACAGCACCACCGTCAACGTGACCTGATAACAGATCGACGCTTTCTCAGAGCGGGGCCGGAGTGGCCCCGCTCTCTTTTTTCCCCGGCGGTTCAGCGGGTCGCCATCGAATGCGACAATCTCGTCGTGCTCACGACTGAACGCGGGCCAGTTCATGCCGGCTCGAGACTGATCTGAAGCGGGAGTATTACGCCGAATACCGCCAGGTGGAGGACGTCCACTGGTGGTTCGTCGGCCGGCGGCGGATCCTGCTCCAGGTCCTGAACCGGTACCTGGGCAAGGGTCGAGCCGACCAGCGCCGGATCCTCGATGTCGGTTGTGGGACCGGGACAATGCTCACCTACCTGGCCTCATACGGGAAGGCGCAGGGCGTCGACATCGACGAAGAGGCAGTGGGGTACTGTCGCGAGCGTGGCTTGGTCGATGTCCGCCTGGGCGCGGCCGAGACGCTTCCCTTCGAAGACGGTTCGTTTGACCTGGTCACCGCTCTTGACGTGGTCGAGCACCTTGACGACGATGCCGCCGCGCTTCGCGAGATTCGAAGGGTGCTTCGCCCTGGCGGCAAGCTTCTGATGACCGTCCCGGCCCATCCATTCCTATGGGGCGATCAGGACGAGGTCAATCTTCACAAACGCCGGTATGTGGCAGCCGAGGTTCGCGATCGGTTGACCGCCACCGGATTCAACGTGCTGCGCCTGACTTACATCAACGCGTTCATGTTTGCGCCTATCGCGGCGATTCGCATGCTGCGCCGGCTGGAGCATCGCCTCCGGCCGCGGATCGCGCAGCAATCGGACTTCCGCTATCCAGCGCCTCGGCCCGTGAATTTCCTGCTGGGTTGGATCTTTGGCGCTGAGGCTCCGATTGTCCGCCGCGTCGACCTCCCGATCGGGGTTTCGATCCTGGCGCTGGCTGAGACCGAGCCCAAAAAGGGCGACCTATAATCCCTTGGTGATCAAGAAGCTCACCAGAGAGCTCTTCATCCGCCCGGATCGGTTCTCGGATTTTCTCGAGCCCAATGCCCTCGCAATCAACCAAGCACGGATGAGCCACCTTGCCAGCCTGAATCTTCCGATTGAGAGCAAATCCGTACTCGAGGTGGGCGCGGGGATCGGGATGCTCACCGGCTTCTTCGAAGACCGCGGCTGCCGGGTGCTTTCAACGGATGCGAGGCCTGAAAATATTGCAGAGATCAAGAGGCGCCATCCGGAACGCCGAGTCGCAAGGCTGAACCTCGAACGGCCTGCGGAGGTCGACGCATTGGGCAAGTTCGACATCGTGTTCTGCTACGGGACCCTTTACCACGTCGCAGCCCCTGAGCCCGCCCTCGAAGCCTTGAGTCGCGTCTCGGACATGATCCTGCTGGAAACTTGCTTGAGTCCCGGTGACGGCGAAGCTGCTCCCAGCGTGGCGGAGTTGCACACGGTGACTCAGGCTTACTCGGGTCTAGGCTCACGGCCAACGAGGGCCTGGGTGATCAGCCGGCTGAAGCGGTTCTGGGGTCACGGGTACATCTCAGTGAGCCAGCCGTCACATCCGGACTTTCCCGTGGACTGGACCGTACCCGCCGCCGGCCCGAATATCAGGGCCATCTTCGTCGGCTCGCAGAAGCCGTTGGCGAATCCGCTGCTGACGACGGAAGTCCCAAGCCGGCACTCGTCGGGCTAGCCCCGCCTGGCGATTCCTCTGAGCGATATCAAGGCGCACCGCAGCGACGGCGAGTTGGGCAAGCCAACATCAGCCCTGAATCGATGGCCCAGTTTCCGCTCTGTTCTGCTGTGCTCCCTGGCAGCGGCCGTGGCGGTCGCCATCGACGCTTACTTCAGCGCTCAGGAGGGCTATCTCGCCAGGCCCCCGGACTACGACGGGATCAGCTACATGATCAGTGCGCGAGCGCCGTACATGTTGCTTCAGTCTCTTCATTTGAGGACGGCGCTTCACGAGCTGGCTACCAGCATCTCGCCTCTGTGGGTTTCGGCACTGACGACCCAGCAACTCATTTTTGGAGACGGGACATGGCAAGCGTTTTCCGCGAGGTTCTGGGCGGTGGCGCTGCTATTGATCCTCGTCTACTGGATCGTGAGCAGGCGCGCGACTCGCGCACTGGGGATAGCGGCGGTGAGTTTGACCGCTCTGCTCCCATTGGTCAGCGCCGGAGTGAGGGCGAGTTCGTGGGAGTTCCTAAGCGGACAGGCGAGCTACGGCGACCACTGGTACTTGGATGACCTGCGCCCCGACCTCTTAGCGCTCGTGTTGATCATGTGGTCAGTCGCTGCCCTTGCAGAGCACAGCCAGGCGCCACGGCGATCGGCCTACCTGATATCAGCAGCCTTCGCTGCCGCCGCTGTGTTGGCAAAGTCATCCACGGCGCCGGTGGCGCTGGCGGCATGGGGGGCTGCTCTCGCCCTCACCTGGTTCTGGAATCGGAGAAGCCCCGACGCCACTCGAATGACCCTCGCCGCCACAATTTTCCTGGTGATACTGCTTACCCCGTGGGCCGTTTTCGCGGGCGGCGTGCGGACGGTGGTGACATACCTGCAATTGATCACGGCATTCAGCGCCGCGTACACGTCGCCTGGCGGGCTCATTGGCGGTTTGACCTACTTCCTCGTGCGAATCCCGACCCAGCTCGGCCCGATCGAGGCCTGGGTGGTAATCGCCGGAGCGATTGTGTCGACTCAGGCACTGCTGCGTAGGCAACTGGGGCGTTCCGAAACGATCTATGCCTTGATCGTTGTTCTCTTTTACGTAGCCTTCACGCTGCCGCCCGCCAAGAACCCCGTGATCGGGGAATGGATCTCCCTATCCATCTGGATCTTCTTCTTGGCCGGCATAGCACGGGTAACGGTTGCCAGATGGCCCGGGCCGCTTAGGCGCGCTGCGCCTGTAGCGTTGTCTGCGGTAGCCATTTACACCTTGGCCGTCTATGGCCTTGGAACCTTCGCCCTCGCCAACTGGCCGGCCACCGAACAGAGATCAAATGCGCAACTGTTGGCAGTGACCGCAACTGTTGCACACGAACTGGGTCGCCATGTTTCGGCCGGCCAGTGCTTCGCATACGTACCAGGTCCGGGCTGGCCGAGCTCCCTCATATACCCGTTGATGGACGCGAGCGGGAATGCACCCGCGTCGACATCGATTGACGTTGACCCAACCCAGACGACCGTCAAAGAGTACGTCGCGGCCGCGAGTACATGCCAGGCCGTCCTGGCGTACCGGGAAGACATCTCAAACGTGGCGCAGGTGTTCTTCGCACCGCCCGTCCGCCAGCCCTACCTTCGAGCTGTTGCCGAATGGGTGCGGAGTCCAGTCAGTGGATATACCCTCGACCGAACTTGGCACTTCTCCGATCTCCCTCACAGCGGCCCACACACGCTCGGCCACTACCAGGGAGTGTCGCTGACCGTTGACCTTTACATCCGGAGTTTTGGGTGAATGGGTTCCGACGGAGCCAATTCCACGACAGAGCCGCCGATGGTTTTAGGCTCGTAAGAAGGTAAGATTGGCCTCCTGACCGTGGGATTGGCTTTCTTCGCCCGCCAAGCGGAACCCCTTCGACTCCATGTACTCCATGATCGCTGATTTGCCAGAGGCACCTTCGTACTGCCGATACGACGCAGTCGTGGCCTCCAACTGAATTTTGGCCACGTCCCTGAGCCGGTCGCCGGCGGATTTGACGACCTCGAGGTCGAGACCCTGGGCATCGATCTTCAGAAAGTCGACGGACTCGATGCCGGCGCGATTCATAAAGGTGTCGAGCCGCATCGTTGGCACCGTGACCGAGCCGACGACCTTGAACTCCTGTTCCGTCACCCAGCTCTTGACGCCCTCCTCGTCGGCAGGCAGGAGCGAGCTCGACTGCTCATAGGCATTGAGGTGAAGCTCGGCGCTGCCGTCCCGTTGCGCGATGGCGATCGGCAGGACGACGTAATTGCGCAGGCGCCCCATGATTCGCGTCGCCGCCTGAAGATTAGGCTCGAATGCGTACACCAATAACGTCCGATCCACCGCTGCGTACGGAAATGTCTGCTCTCCCTCGTGCGCACCGACGTCGATCCAGGTGTGGCGATAAGAGCGCGATCTCGCCCACCTTTCGAACGTCTCGCGCAGCGCCCGCCGGTGCACCTTGCGAAAGAAAGTAGCCGCGTCGCCCCAGCGCCTCGATGAATCGGGCGATTCATCGCTGCTCACGATCTTCTCAGCGCCCAAGTCTTTCAAAGGTCATTTCGGAATCATCCAGGAGAACGCCATACGGAGTTGGCTGAGCCTGCGTCCCAAGCCAAAGATCATTCTATTCAGCAACGAGGTCGACACCGCTGATGCGGCGCGCCGGTTGAATGTGCAGGTGAGCGCGGTCGAAACCAATTCTTATGGCACACCGCTGTTGTCGAACATGTTCAGCCAGGCTGACACTTTGGCTGCCGCCGATGTGGTGTCGTTCATTAGCGCCGATATTATCCTTACCCAGCGCATCGTCGAGGCGGCGCGGATCGCGATGGAATGGTCGCCCCGGTTTCTGCTCGTCGGCCAGCGTCACGACGTCGACATACGGCACTTGCTCGAGTTCGATGACGGATGGGAGGAGCGCTGGGCGACCGAAGCCGTCGCCCGTGGCAAGCTGCATTCTCCTGGCGCGATCGACCTTTTCCTCTATCCGCGTGGCCAATACGAGCACATGCCGCCGTTCGCCATAGGCAGGACCGCATATGACAACTGGCTCCTGTGGAACACGGTTGCGTCAGGGATTCCGTTGATCGACGCGACAGGGTTCGTCACCCTGATCCATCAAGACCACGACTACTCTCACGCCGGTACGCTCGACGTTTGGGACGGCGAAGAGGCGCGCGAGAACCGGCAGTGGATCAAGCACTGGACTAACTACTACGGCATCACCCACGCCACGTGGACCCTGGGACCTGAGGGTCGGATCACACCAGCTTCAGCCTGGAAATACCGCATGGCCCGGCCGAGGCAGCTGATCAGTCACGCGTTTCGGGCCAGCCGTGGCATCAGGACTCGCCTGCGGAGTTGGCGATTCGTGCGGCGGTATGGCGCGTGATCGATTTCCTGGCCCAGGTACACAAACTGCTACAGCTCACGCTTGCGGCTGCTGCGGATGCTTCGGTACAGTTCCTAACTTGAGCCCAGTTGCCCGCCCTCCCAAGCTCAGCGTCGTGGCGGCGTCGCGCAATGACACACACGGCGGCAATCTCTTCGAACGCATGCAGCTGTTTGTCGACGGCCTGGCCGACCAGGCCGAGCGTTTCGGCCTACCTCTCGAGCTGATCCTTGTCGAGTGGAATCCTCCAGCCGATCGACCACCCCTTGCCGAGGCCTTGCGGTGGGAGCCGACCGAGCAGTTCCAGCCGCAGGTCATAACGGTTCCATCTGAGGTCCATCGGACTTACCCCCACGCCGATGGCCTGCCGCTGTTCCAGATGATCGGCAAGAACGTCGGGATCCGGCGGGCGAAAGCGCCCTTTGTCCTCGCGACGAACATCGACATCCTGCTGAGCGACGAGCTGTTCATGTTCCTGCAGGCCGGCCTCAAGCCGAACGCAATGTATCGAGTCGATCGTCACGACGTGCTTGCCCAACTCGATGGGCCCCGCCTACCCTCACCGGCCGAGTGCCGGGCACTCCCCGTTCTACGTGAGCACAGCCGTGACGGCCTGGTCTACCCACAGGGTCATGCGCCCGTCGTTCCGGCTCATCAAGCGTCCGCGGCGCGACCCGCTCGCGTGGCTGTCAAACCGATCATCAAAAGACTGTCTCGCGTCGCCACGGCGACCCTCGATCGGTTGGTGCTGCCCAAGCTCCACACCAACGGTTGTGGGGACTTCACGCTCACGAGCCGCGAGGTCTGGCATGGGATGCACGGCTACCCGGAATGGCCCGCTTATTCCTGGCACATGGATGGTGTGGTGCTCTTTCAGGCTTACGCAGCAGGAGTCGAGATGATCGACTTGCAGCCCCCCATGGTCGCCCTGCATCTCGAGCACGGGGTGGGTTCCGGATGGACGCCCGAATCGCGAAGCCTGTTTGACCGCCTGGACGCCGCCGGCGTTCCATACCTCAGCACCGAGGAGTATGGACGGCTGGCTCGCAAGCTCGTGCGCAGTCGCGGTTTTCAGCCATACAACGACGATGCGTGGGGTCTCGCCAACCTCGAGCTGCGCTCAGAGAGTCCAGGCCGGCGACACGCAGCCAGTTAACTGCCAGACTGGGCGCAGCGCCCCCTCCCGGCCGCGGCCGCTTTGCGGCCGGGGCCGACCTCCCCACGGGGTGGGGAGGTGAACGAGCCGCGGCCGACCTCCCCGTCCCCTTCCGACCGCGGCCGCTTCGCGTCCGGGGTCGACCTCCCCACAAGGTGGGGAGGCCAGGTGGGGGCCAGGGCGGGGTTGAAAGGTGAAGGCCCCCTTCCGGCCGCGGCCGCTTGGCGGCCGGGGCCGACCTCCCCACGGGGTGGGGAGGTGAACGGATCAGGGGGCCGCAGTGGGGCTAAGCCTTCGAACCAGCGCGCGGACCTCGTCTACCGAGAACGTGCCGGTGACCAGGACCCAACCCGCAAACAGCGCTACGGACCACAGCGGGCTTAAACCCGTCACCAGGAAAACGCCAGAGCGCTGAGCAAGATAGATGCAGAGCTGGACCAGCACGCCGCCGGCGACGATGAGCAGCAACTTCCTGTATTCGTACGCGATCCGCCACAGCCTACGGCTCACTACGCCTGTGACAACCGCCGTGAAGACAAAGGTCAGTACCGTCGACCACGCAGCTCCGAGCATCCCGAAGGCCGATATCAACGCGACGTTCAGGATGATGTTCACCACCGCCCCAAGTCCCCGAAAGAGCAGGTTGAGCTCCGGCCGGAGGCGAATCGATGTCGGTGCCGCGAGCAGGTGCTGCAGCGCAGCGAAGAAGTTCGCGAACGCGATCAGGAAAACCACGGGTGTAGCCGCGAAGTATTCGCTGCGGGCGTGAATCAACGTCAGGAGGATCGGGGCCGACGACGAGATGAGCAACACGAGCGCCATCCCGACGATCGCGAAGTAGGTGGCGACGCGGCCGATCGTTCGCGATCCCTCCGCGGCGCGGTACTCACTCAGCACAAACGGATCCCAGGCAGCTTGAGTCGCCGTCCCGAGGACCTGCTGCTCGATCATGCCGATGCGATAGCCCAGGCTGTATATGCCGACCTGGGCCAGGCCCGCGAATCGCGTTAGGAACAGCCTGTCGGAGAACTGCATCACCCAGTCAGCGAGCAGGGCCGGGACGCCGGGAACTCCAAACCTGAGCGCCTGGCGCAGCTCCTGCCAGGAAAAGGCCCCTATTTTCAGATTGTGCCGGAGGGCGATGAGGCCGGCCAAACTTGCCAGGCTGTTCGCAATCAGGGCGCTCGCGAAAACAGCCACAACTCCGCCGTGGAAGAGCATGACCAATGCGACGGTCAGGATCACCGTCAGGACGGTCGTAGCCGACGTAAGAACGACATACGACCCAGATTGCTGCTTGGCGCGAAACGCGAACACCGCCATTTCGGCGGGGGCGCTGGGCACGACGTTGGCTGCGATCAAAATGCCGCTCAGTTGGACGTCCGGTGACGAGCCAGACCCGAGGACGGCCCACCCACCGAGCATCACCAGCGTCACCACCAGGGAGCTGAGAACCGCCCCCGCGAAGCTTGTGGTCACGACCCTGTCCGCCCCGCGGACATCTCCCTCCGCGTGGTAGACCGCCAGGAAACGGAACATTCCACTGGCGAGGCCGAGGCGCGCGAGCGTGATCGCAAACACACTGATGACTTGACCCGTGGCAACCACCCCGAACTGGCCTGGAGAAAATTGCGTCGCGTAAACGGGCAGGAGTGCGAATGAGGCGATCAGCGAGATCGCCGCTCCGACGCTGTAGACGCCGAGGTGGCGGGCGACGCGCCAAAGGGGCCCATCGCCCGGTGGGATGGGCTCGTTTAACGCCGAAGGTTGATCTTGCATCTAGGCGGCAACCGGCTCGACCAATTGGAGATCGGCAGAGGCCAGACCCCAATCCTCGCCGTTGAACGGGTGGAAAGCCTTGCCCTTCCGCAGGATGTCGCGAGCCACCTTGTCGTAGCTGCTCCCCGTCAGATATGGGAGACCGGCCGCATCGAGCCGTTGTGAGAGGGACCTCGCACCCTGAGGCGACCAACCCGAGCCTGCCCCATGCTCGAGGTGATAGACCACCATCGGCGGAGCCAAAGAGACCATCTCCACTCCCGCGTGATAAGCCTGCACAAGGACGACGCTGTCCAGGAACATCGAGAACATCGGCCACTCGGGATAGCCTCGGAGCGATGACCAGATATCGCGGCTTGTCAGCGTGAAGTCGCCGGATGCCCACGTGTGCAGAGCCGGCAACGCGCCTCCATGCAGCCCGTTCCACGCCGTTCGGTTGAGCCAGGTTCTCGCGGACAGGTACCAGGGTTCTCCCCGGCCGTCTGCCTCGTGAAGACCGTCCTCGCGGTGGGCTCGGATCCAGGGCAAGGCACGGCATTCCGCGGGTGAAGGCAAGGGACGCCGGTCGAGCTCCGGGACGATGTCAAGGCGATCGGCGCGATACAACGCGCCCGGTTTCAGACCTGATTGCAGGAACGCAAACAGTTCATCGCTGAAAAGAATGTCGATGTTCGTCGCGAGCACGAAGGGAGCACGTGCGCGGCGGATGCCGGCATTCTTGGCGATAAATTGGAACAGAGGCAGCTTTTCCGCATTGTCGAAAGTTCGGTGCAATTCCGCAGGTACGACAAGCACGCTCGGTTGAAACCAATCAGAACGCGACCAGGTGAGCGCCTCAGACAGCGGGGGCCTGTCGGCGGGGGGATTCCACTCGACCAGGAGAAGCTCGACCGGCAGCTTGAATTGGTCGCATTGCTCCGCGAGGCCATTGATGAACAGCTGCGTGCGCGCCAGCTGGTTTCCGCCGTGATCGTCGTTGCGCGTGGTGGCGACGATACTCAGTTTTGGCGCGTGTTGGGTTGGTGTCAGGAGGCTCCTTCTTGCACTTGCTATCCTGCAAATCGTAATCGTCACCCCCGAACCGCAGCCTCAGCCCCTGCCGCGCTTGATGAGTCGTATCGCGAGGCTGGCTTTTGCGCTTCCTCGTCTCGAGCCGACCCCCAACTGGACGTTTGGAAGCTGGAACGAGAGCGATCCTCGGGCACAGGTGCGTCAGAGGTTGTGGTGGTGGGCACACCGGCGAGGGTACGACGGCCCTGTGATCACGAACTGGTATCTCGGGCTGAAGCTCAATCACCACCTGGCCGGCGATATCAGCTTTTGCACCTACGTGGACGGACGGTACGAGCCCAACGAGATGTACGCCGTCGCCAGCACTCTTCGTCCCGACATGTGCTTTGTCGATGTCGGCGCGAACGCAGGCATCTTCACGTTGCTGGCAGCGGCGGCGGTGGGCGCGAACGGAGCCGTCCACGCTTTCGAGCCTAGCCCGAGAGAACGTGCCCACCTCCAGTCGAACATCGAGCTCAACTCGTTGACCAATGTCCACGTCCACCCTGTCGCTCTGGGCAACACGCCCCGGACCGCCTCGCTGAGCGTGTCCGATCGGGAGCATCCCGGACAAAACACCCTTGGGGGATTCAGCTATCGCGAGACCTCGGAGGCCTATTCGATTGTGGTCCCTGTTGAGACGCTTGATCAAGTTGTCGAACGTGAAGGCCTGAACCGCATAGACCTGATGAAAATCGATGTCGAGGGATCGGAGACGGCGGTGATACGAGGAGCAGAGCACACGCTACGGAGATTCCGGCCTGTGATCGTTGCCGAGGCGAACGAGACAGCCCTAGGTCAGATGGGTTCCAACACAAAGGAACTTCTGGATCTCATACGGAGCCAGGGCTACGAGGTCCAGACCTTTGGCAAAGCCGGTGTCCCTCAGCCGATTACAAGCGACGAGAGTGGGTCAATGAACGTGATTTGCTACCCGCGAAGGAAGTAGCAAGTTCGGTCATCTGTCCCGGAGGGATCGGCCCCACCCGTGCACCGCAAGCGGTGCCCGTCCTCCCCACAAGGTGGGGAGGTGAACGGGGAAGCAGCAAGGCCGGTCATCCGTCCCCGAGGGATCGGCCCCACCCGTGCACCGCAAGCGGTGCCCGGCCTCCCCACAAGGTGGGGAGGTGAACGGGGAAGCAGCAAGTTCGGTCATCCGTCCCCGAGGGATCGGCCCCACCCGTGCACCGCAAGCGGTGCCCGTCCTCCCCACAAGGTGGGGAGGTGAACGCCACCCCTCCCGAGGGAATCGGCCCCTCCCGGCTGCGACCGCTTCGCGGTCGGAGCCGACCTCCCCGTCGAGGCGGGGAGGTGAAGGAGGAGGTGAATTCATCCCTTCGATCTTGCGACGATTAGCGTGTGCCAGCCGATGCGGCGCTCGAGCCACCGGAACCACGCTGTCGGCAGCCACCGGAAGTACCAGACCCACTCGTACTCGTAGTTCACGTACTTGTCGATTCGGTACGGAAAGATGTGGTCCTTCCAGGTCTTGACGATGTCGTAGTCACTCATCACCCACCGCACTCCGCGGGCCGAGTAGTAATAGGTGACCGGGCTCCCCTCCTGGGCTTCCGAATACTCACGCACGAGCTCGTCGGAGCGCCAGATCGCGCCCTTACCGTACGCCAGGATGATCCACAGGACCTTCCATGACCACTTCGAGTAGAGCATCACGCGAAGCTCGGTGTCCGGCTTGCAGTACTGCTTGATCTGTTCGAAGACCCGCTCAGGATGCGGCGTGTGATGGATGACTCCGAACGAGTAGATGAGGTCGTACTTCTCGACCGGAACGAACTCGCCGAGGTGCTCGGCGTCGCCTAGGTAGAAGTTCGCCTTCAGCCCGAAAACCTCGAAGCGCTTCTCGCAGAGGTCGAGGCTCTCCTGGGACAGGTCAACCACTGTAATGTCGGCGCCGGCCCTGGCGAAGTTGATCGAGTCTGTACCGATCCCGCAGCCGATCTCGAGCACCTTCTTTCCCCGCCAGCGCTCGAATTCGGCGAACTTGGGGATGTGTGGCTCGACGAAGTACTTGCGGGCCTCGACCTCGTCGAAGTACTCCTTGCTGCCTACCGGGCTGGTCGAATGGCGGACGTTGCAGGGCCGCCGGTTCCAGTACGCACGAACCTGGTCGATGACCGAAGCGCTGTCAGTCGTCACGGCCATGCTGTCAGGCCCTGGTTCGTGCCGTGTCGTTCCACATGCCCGCCAGCGCGCCGGCCAGGCGCTGGTTGTCGTCTCCCAGTCCGAGACCGACGTAGTTGGGCCAGCGCCCGGATTCGGCCTGCTTACGGAGGAGCCGCCAGGCGTCGATCACGATGGTCGACCTTGGAATCGATGCCAGCTCGAGTGCCGCGTACGCCTTGTCCGGGTTGGTGATCACGACCACGTCGCTGCCGGCGATCGCCTCATCGGCCGTCGTTGCGTACTTCACCCTGTCGCCCAGCACGCGGCGAACGGCATCCATCGCCATCGCGTCGTGCACGATGACGGTCGCGCCCGCTTCAACCAGGTTCTTCGCAAGCAGGAAGCCGGGGGCTTCATCGATGACGTTGCTTTCGGGCTTGTATGAGAGCCCGAGCACGGCCACCGACCCCCCTTTGGGGATCAACTCCAGCACGCGCTCAGCCAGCCTCAGGTTGCTCGACGAGTTGTACGCGTGCACCGCCTCCGCGAGTGCGCCTGACTGGCCCAGCTGGCCGGCGAGGTAGGCGAGCGCCTGGTTGTCGCGCGGGAAGCAGGGTCCGCCGTACGCGACGGCGCCTTTGAGGTACCGGCTTCCGATTCGCGTGTCGAGGCCCAGGGCTCCAGTGACCGTGTCGACATCGCCTCCAGGCAGCTGCTCGCTGATGGAGGCGACCATGTTCGCGAACGAGATCCTCATGGTCACGTATGCGTTGACCGAGATCTTGGTCAGCTCCGCGTTGACGAGGTTCATGCGGGCGATCTTTGGGGTGTTGTCGCAAACCTCCAGGTAGACGCTCGCCAACTGCTCTCCGGCCCGCTCGTCATGCTCGCCGATGAGCAGAAACTCGGGGTTGAGGAAGTCTTTGATCACCTGGCCGAGCGCGATGAACTCGGGGCTGTAGCAGACGCCGAAATCCTTTCCGCACTGCTTGCCTGACTCACGCTCCAGGACCGGGATCATCCCGTACTCGGTTGACCCGGGCAGCACGGTGCTCGTCAGGACGACAACGTGATAGCCCTGCTTCTCTTTCAGCCCGCGCCCGATGGACCGAGCCGCCTCGACCACGTAATCGATGGAGAAGCCGCCCTCCGGGGTACTTGGGGTCGGGACCACGATGAGGGTCACGTCGGAGGCGACAACCGCCTCGGCCACGTCCTGGGTGGCGCGAAGCCGATCGCCGGCGGCGGCCATCATGTCGCTTAGCTGAGGCTCGACCACGGGCGCCTTCTGGTTGTTGACGAGCTCGACCGTCTTCGCCGAGACGTCCGCGCCGATCACCGAGAAGCCCTTGTGCGCGAAGCAGGCGGCGATGCAGGCCCCCAGCTTGCCGAGTCCGATGACCGAGACGGTGGGCTTGGCGCCCATCAGCGCCGCCCCCGCGACTTGGTGTCCGCTGTGCCCGCCTCCGCCCGTTCCGGCTCCGCTTTGCTCTCACCGCGCTCCGTGAGCATGCGGCCGAAGTAAGAACGCACCTTGTCGGGGTCCTTGGTGGAGAAGTACCAGTCGATGGTCCTGTGCAGTCCTTCGATGAACGTGACCTTCGGGCTCCATCCGATCAGGTCCTTGGCCAGCTGGTTGCTGGCGACCCTGTTCAGCGGTCCGGTCGGCATGTTGGTCAGGAACTTGATGTCCGCCTTCTTGCCGGTATACCTGAGTACCTCGTGCACCGCATCGATGACGCTGGTGCGCTCCATGGTCCCCAGGTTGATGGCGGTGCCATCGATGACCCCGCTCTCGGCGGCCGCCACCATGCCCTCGGCGATGTCCCCGACATATGTCCAGTTGCGGATCTGGCTACCATCGCCCCACACCTCGAAGGGGTTCTGACCGATGAAGGCGCGCGCGATCATCGCGATCACCGCGTGGTTCTCGACGCCGCGCTCGCCGTAGACGGTGAAGAAGCGAAGGGATACCGACTTGAGGCCGTGGCCGCGGTGGTACGACTGCAGGGACAGCTCGCACATGAGCTTCGCCCAGCCGTACAGGTGATCCGAGTCGTAGGGCGGTCCCACCATCTCCTCGGTCAGGTACAGCTCTTTGGAGAGGTCCTGCTGGATGTAGTTGGGATACACGCAGCCCGACGACGCGAACACGAATTTGTCGACGCCCTCGTCGATCGCCGCCCTGACCAGGAGGCCGTCCATCACGAGGTTGCGACCGCACTCGGCGTCGTGCAGCTCGACGTACCCGCGGCCGCCGTGGATCGCCGCCAGGTGGAAGACGACGTCGATGCCGCGGCAGGCCGACTCGGCGGCGCCGGCGGTCAGGAGATCGACTTGCTGGACCTCGACGACACCGCTGTTCATGTGGCCCCGGATGTTCTCGAGCGTTCCGCTCGAAAGGTCGTCGACGACGCGAATCTTGTTCGCTCCCCGGTCGACCAGCTTGTCGATGACGTGCGAGCCGATGAACGAAGCCCCGCCCGTCACGAGGATGCTTCGGTTCCGCCAGTCGCTGATGCGATCTGTTTTGCGGTTTTTGTTGGATTCCAATCTATTCAGGCTCTCCCAGCGGATACCGGCTCCGCATTGATTCTTAACACAGCCAGCGCGAGCGCGGCCGCGGAGGCCAGCTCGTGCATCTCTCCATTCCACATCGAGTCGACCGCCCGCTCGAGCGCCACCACGTGCACGGTGGTCGCGGCCAGGTCCACATCGACAGGGTCGGCGACCCGCCTGGCGCCGCGAGCGAGGAAAACGTGCTCGGTGCCGCAGCCACGGTTGCCGTCGACGACGTAGCGGCCGAGGTCCGACCAATCAGAGGCCTCATATCCGGCCTCCTCGCGAAGCTCGCGACGCGCCGCGTCAGCCGGGGTCTCTTCGTCTTCGATGAAGCCTGACGGCAGGCCCTGCGTTACCGCGCGGGACCCGTGCCGGTAGTGCTTGACGGTTACGAGCTTGCCATCGTCGGTAAGGGCGGCAATAACAACGAAGTCACGGAGCCGGATGGTGTAGAAGTCGTCGACGCGGCGACCGTCCGGCAGCTTGATGTGCTCTTCAAGCACCTCGATCCAGGGTTCGCGGCGGAGCAGGCTGGTGGTTGACTCGACTGTCCATTCGCTGCCGCTCACCCGGACACCGAATCCGACTGATCTAGCCCTGATCGCGTCATGGTCGGCCAAATGATACGTGGGGAATGCCTGACTCCGACGGCCCCTCCCGCGCAAAGCGGAGGGGATTTGATCTAATGCGCGCCTCCCCGCATGGCGGGGAGGTGAACGCGAGGGCGTTCGGCGGCGCGGCCTCCGGGATGCCCTGATACGGTATTGCTGGTCACTTGAACGCGATATCACGAGTCGGCGTGGTCGGCCTCGGCACTATCGGATCTCAGGAGCTCGCCCTCTGGCAGCGCTCCGGCCCCCAAACCGTGGGCTATGACGTTTCCGAATCGCGAGTGCAGGCCCTCGGCACGGCAGCCAGCTTGAAAACGGGCTCGCGCTTGACCACGCGCGTCACGGACCTGAACGACGCCGACGTGCTCATCCTCTGCCTTCCCAACCTTGCGCCGAACGGCGAGAACAGCATGGCTGCGTTCGATCGTTTCGTCTCTGACGCGCAATCGCTCGAGCCGAACGATCGGTTGATCATCGTCGCCAGCACCGTGCCCATCGGCTTCACAAGGGACCTGGCCGCCCGCTTGGGCGCGCACGGGCGCCTCGTGGCCCACGTGCCCGAGCGTTTTGACCCAGGGCGCGGCACCGAGCTGGGCGAGATCCCGCGCGTGGTCGGGGCGCTGAGCGCCGAAGCGATGAAGCTCACGATCGACCTCTATAAGCGCGCCGGAGTGACGACCCATCCCGTCGACCCGGTCGAGGTGGCCGAGGCGTCGAAGCTGCTCGAGAATTCCTTCCGGCTCGTGAACATCTCGTTCATCAACGAGTTCGCTGAGCTGTGCCGCCGCATGGGGATCACCGCCGCGGACGTGATCGACGCCGCCGCCACCAAGCCGTTCGCCTTCATGGCCCATCAGCCCGGCGTCGGCGCAGGCGGGACTTGCATCCCGACCATGCCGCGCTACCTGCTGGACGCGGCGCGGCAGAACGGCCTGGAGATGCCCATCCTCCAGGATGCGCTTACCGGCAACGAGCAGATCATCGAGCGGGTTGCGGACCACCTTCGCGATCTACTGTCCGCGGGCGGAATCAAGCGCGGACGGGTGCTGGTGGTCGGCGCGTCCTACAAGCCAGACTATCCCGACGCGCGCGGCTCGGCGGCGCTCGCCTTCGCGCGCGGGCTGTCCGCTCATCATTCGGTGGTCGTCTACGACCCCATCGTCGAGACCGCCAACTTTCCCCAAGAGGTTGCGCTCGTGCGTGCCATCCCCGATGCGCGCTTCGACGCCGTGGTCATCGCGCTCAGGCACCGCAACACCGACCTCGATGCGCTCCGAAAACTGAGCCCGATTCTCATCGATCTGGTACGCGGTGCCGTTGAGGTGACCGAGTCGCTCTCGACGCGCAAATAGGAAGGGACGTCCGCGCCATGCGGATCTGGATCGTCAACCACTACGCGGATCCTCCCGACGGCCTGGCCACCCGAAGCTTCGACATCGGGCGGCGGTTCGTGGAGAAGGGTCACCCGACGACCATCTTTGTCTGCAGCTTCAGCCACTACCACATGCGGCCGGCGCGCAAGCTCGGGTGGAGGCTCTGGCGCCAGGAGGACATCGAAGGCGTGCTCTACGTGTGGATCGCCGCCCCCGGATACCGTCGCAACGACTGGCGCCGCGTTCTGAACATGCTCGTCTTCAGCGCCCTCGCTTTCGCCGCCGGCGTCTTGCGACGCGAGCAGCCCCAAGTGGTCGTCGGCGTCTCCGTCCATCCGCTGGCGGCCCTCAGCGGCTACTTTCTCGCTCGCATCAAGCGCGCGCGATTCTTCTTCGAGGTCACCGACCTGTGGCCCGAGACTCTCATCGATTTCGGCCGGCTGAGCCCGGACGGTCGCGTGGCGCGGTGGATGCGAAGGCTCGAGCGCTACCTGTTCCACCGCGCCGAACGCATCGTCATGCTCTGGCGCCACACCGACGCCTATGTCGAATCACAGGGAGTTTCGCCGGGCAAGATCCTGTGGGTGCCGCACGGCGTGGAGCTTGCCCGCTACGAGGAGCTCGAGCCTTACGACGGAGGCCGGGCAAGCCCTTTCCGGATCATGTTCCTGGGTGGCTTCGTGGCGTCCAACTCGCTCGACAGCATCCTCGACGCCGCCGCCGTGCTCCACAAGCGCGGCCGCGACGACGTCAAATTCATAATGATCGGCTCAGGGCAGGAGCGCGATGCCCTCATCAAGCGCGCGAAGGACCTGAAGTTGGGCAACGTCGACTTCAGGCCCGCCGTGCCCAAGCGCGAGGTGGGCAAAGTGATGGGCGAGGCGGACGCGTTCATCTATGGGCTTCGCGACCTCCCGCTCTATCGGTTTGGCATCAGCCTCAACAAGCTCACCGACTACCTCGCGGCAGGGAGGCCGATCATCTTCTTCGGGAAGTCGAGCTACGATCCGGTCCGTGACGCCGAGGCAGGATTCAGCGTCCCGCCAGGCGATCCGGAGGTCCTGGCCGATGCCGTAGAGCGGCTCGTCGCACTGACCCCACAAGAAAGGATGGAGATGGGAGAGCGCGGCCGCCAATACCTCCTCGAGCACCACAACATCCCGGGGCTCGCCGCGCGCCTGCTCGACGTCTTCGAGAAGGAGCCGGTTTTGGCGTGAGGCGCTTCAACTACGCCACGACTTTCTTTGCCGAGGGCGTGGTGATCATCAGCTACCTGCTCGCTTTCAAGCTGATTGCCGCTTATTCAGGCACAGAAGGTTTCGGCGAATACTCCCTGTCGCGTCGCACCCTGTCGCTCCTCATGCCGCTGGCCGTGCTGGGGGCGGACCTCGGCATTGCACGCTATGTCGCCTACGCCGAGGAAGAGAAGTCTGGAAAGTCCTCTGGATACGCCGGCGCCGCGCTGATCGTCCTCGCGGCGGGCGTCGGAGCTGTCAGCGTCGTGCTGCTCGCGGCGTCCGCGTTCTGGGGCCACGTCTTCTTCGGTTCGGCCAATTACGCCTACCTCGTCTTCGCTCTTCCTCCGCTCTTGGCGGGCGGTGGACTGCACTCAGTCGCCTACGGATACCTGCGCGGCCTCCACCGCATCCAGGCGGCCAACGTCGTGATGGCGATCAACATGGGGTTGCTGCCCCTCGGGGCGATCCTGCTCCTTCACGAAAGGGTCCTGTGGATCCTCTACGCCATGGGAATCGGATGGGTTGTCGTGTCTGGGCTCGTGCTGCTCAGGCTCCCGATCCAATTCGCCGGCATCAAGGGGCGCTTGCGGGAGATGACCCGTTTTGGCGTGCCCAGGATGCCGGGCGATTTTGTTTCGCTACTTCTGTTCGCGATGCCGGGCATCCTCGTCGCGCAGGCCGCGGACATCCGGGTCGCGGGCATCGTCGCGTTCGGTGTCGCGGCGGTGAGCATGATCGGCTCCAGCCTGACACCGGTCAGCTTCCTGCTCTTGCCGGCGGCGGCTCGCCTGCTCGCGGCAGGCAAGGTAAGGCAGCTGCGCTCCGAGGTGGTCGAGGTCGTCGGCCTCACCCTCGCGGGAACGCTGGTCGTGGTCGTGCTGCTCGAGGTGTTCGCGGAACCGATCGTGAGCTTCTACCTCGGTCCGAGCTTTAGCGGTGGCGTCGACATTTTGCGGTTGACGCTCATCGGCGCATTGCCGTGGGCTGCCTACGTCACGCTCCGCAGCGTCATCGACGCCCAGCACGTGCGACCGATCAACGCGCGCAACCTGGCGATCTCTTTCGCGTTCGCGCTCGTGCTGGCGTTCGCCTTCCGGCGAGTCGCCGATCCCACGACCGGGGCCGTGCTCGCATTCGTGCTTGCACTCTGGCTCCTGGCGGCCCTCACGATGCTCGAGGTAAATCGGATCGCAGACATCTTCGGCTTCCCGGTGGTCCGGAGTCCTGCCGGGCTGGCCCGCCTCGCCATGCTGGCGGCGCTCCCGATCGCGATCGTCGTGGGCTCGCCGGCGCGCCCCGCAGTCGCGATCCTCATCTCGTTTAGCTATGTGGTGCTGGCCCTGTTCTCGTTTCGGTTCAGCCGCTCCAACAAGTTGATGCTGGCTTATATCGGCGCGGTCGCCGTCTGGATGACCATCTCGTGGCTGCGCACGAAATACCTACTCCATCTCGACAGCGAGCAGGTCAGCTACGGGACCTCAAAGTACGAGTACTTCGTGTTCATCGTCCTGCCCATGGCGGCGGCGGTGGCGATGATCGTCGAGCGCGCCGAGGACGCCTGGCCCATCGCTGGATCGCAGCTCGCGATCGGCGCGGTGATCGCCCTCATCACGGTCGCGCTGCTGGGCGACAAGATCCTCGGCGCCGATCGCTACAGCTGGCAGGGCGACCTCATAGCGCTCGGAACGCTGATTGCGGTGCAGCCATGGCTGGTGAAGAACATCTGGGCCTCCGCCGCGGTCGGAGTGCTCGGAGTCGGCGGGATCATGTTCGCGGGTGCGCGCCAGTCGCTTGTGGCCTTCGCCCTCGCGTTGCTCCTATCGGCCGCCTACTGGGCGGCGTCGAAGTACCTGCGCGAAACCCGTGGCCAGCCCAACGCGCTCCGAAAGGCGCTGGCCAGTCGTTACGTCGGCCTGCCGCTGGTCCTGTTGGTCTTGACCGGCGCGGCGATCGCCGCTACCTACCACTGGACCCCAACGTCTTACTGCAACTGCATCACCGACCGCCTCATCAGCCTCGAGGGAAACGCCGGCGATCGCGACAAGATGCTGTATCGCGGCTTCCAGCTCCTCGGGCAAGACCCGATCCTGGGCACAGGTCTTGGCTCGTTCGCGGGTGCCGTTCCCAATTCGCTGAGCAAGGGCAACTTCTATCAGTACCCGCACAACGTGCCGCTGGAGATTGCGTCCGAAACGGGATTGATAGGGTTCCTGCTTATCTTTGTGCCCCTGGTCGGAGGCTGGCTTTGGTTGCTGTGGGCCGGCATCCAGCGAGGTTCACCCGCCATCGCCGGAGTGATGATGATCGTAACCGTGTTCTTCACCGTCTCCAACCTCAGCGGCGACATCCCCAGCGATCGCGGCCTATGGGTGTTTGGAATCCTGGCGTTCAAACTCGGCATCGACGCATTCGGACTGCGAGTGGCGACACCAAGCAAGTCATCGTCAGTGATCGAGGCGGCACCGGTTTAAATATGAGAGGGAACCCGGATGGTTCCCTCTCATCGCCGGTTCGGCTTCGCCGAAGCGGCTGCTCTCTTTCCGGGGGATCGGATTTTCGGAGAGTTTCTCCTCGCGACGATTGGGAGACATTTGGGACAAAGTCATGGCCGGGGGAACCCCGGCCAACCCGGCGACGCTAGTACTGCTGAACGTGTGAGGGAAAACTGGCCCGGTTAAGGCCAATCTAGGGTCGCCGTCCCGGTGGGGAGGCCTATTTGCGACACTCTTACCAGCCAATGAGCACCGTCAACCCCGTCCCGGAACCTGCGGCCACGGTCCCAACCGATTCCCGGCTCGCCCGCAAGGCGCGCGCGCTGAGCCGGTACGGTCCCGGTTTCGCGATCGAGGTCCTGATCTTTTGGGTCATGCTGGAGGCCTTCCAGCAGCTGAACTACGGCGGACGCATCATCACGGGTCTGCCAGCGACCAAGGTGCTCCTGCTCTCGGTCGCAGTCGTCGTGCTTGCCATGGGCGCGGCGGAGGCTAGATTCGGCCTCTACCGCCGGATCTGGAAGGTAGCCGGCATCCACGACGCGATCGCCACCGGCTTCGCCGTCACCGAAGCTTCCCTCCTCATCACGCTGGCCAACTGGATGCTGCCGGGGGACTACAGGGTCTTCCGGCTGGCCGTCCCCCTCCTCGCCGCGCCCGCCGCGTTGATGGGAATCGGGATCTTCCGTCTCTTGCCACGCTTGCTTTCGCGGGCGCCGGCGACGGGCAGCCGGCTTCTGATCGTCGCCTCCTCGGCCTCGCATCCAGCGGTCAAGGAGCTCGTCCAGGCCCCGAGCCCGGAGTGGCAGGCGGTCGCGATCGTGACGATGGACCCGAGGCAGCTGAACCACACCGTGCTCGGCGTGCCGGTGGTCGGCCACTCCGACAACCTGGCGCTCCTTCTGAAGTCGACGCGGGCGGACGGCGTCGCCTTCGTTCTCGACCGGGACACCCAGCCAAAAGACAAGAAGATGCTCAACGTCTGCCTGGATGCGGGGCTCCCGCTTTTCATCGTCCCGGGTGCGGATCAGTGGATGCGCCGCCACGGCGGCGCACGGCTCCGCCAGCTTTCGGCCGACGATCTGGTCGGCCGCACCCATCGGGAGCTCGAGGTCGAGCACGCTCGCGACCAGGTTGCAGGCAAGACGGTCGTCGTCACAGGCGCCGCCGGATCGATCGGGGCGGAGTTAAGCCGCCTGCTTGCGGGTCTTCGTCCGCAGAGGCTCGTCCTGGGCGACAACAACGAGAGCGGCCTTTTCGACATCGCCGAGGAGCTGCGCATGGCGATGTCGATCGACGTCCGGGAAGCGCTCATCTCCATCACCGACCGCGAGCCGCTCCTCCAGCTTTTTGCCGAGGAGCGTCCTGATCTCGTCTTCCACACCGCCGCCTACAAGCATGTACCCATGCTGGAGATGCATCCCGCTCAGGCCGTGATCACCAACGTCGTCGGCACCTACAACACGCTTCGCTGCGCCGAGGCGGCGGGCGTCAAGAGCTTCGTCCTCATCTCGACGGACAAGGCCGTCGCGCGCCATTCAGTCATGGGCTGCACCAAGCGATTGTGTGAGCAGATGATCCTCGGCCGGCAGGGCGAGATGACCTGCTGGGCCGTGCGGTTCGGCAACGTCGTCGGCAGCCGCGGCAGCGTCGTCCCACTTTTCGAAAGGCAGATCGAGCAGGGTGGTCCGGTGACCATCACCCACCCTGAGATGACGCGCTACATGATGACCATCCGAGAGGCGGTGTCGCTAGTCATCACGACGCTGACGCTCGCCAAGGCCGGACATGTGTACATGCTGGACATGGGCGAGGCGATCAAGATCGTCAGCCTGGCCGAAGCGCTGGTGCGTGCGCGGGGGTTGCGCCCCGGCGCCGACATCGAGATCGTCTATACAGGGTTGCGGCCAGGTGAGCGGCTTCACGAGGAGCTGCTCGGAGCCGATGAAGGATCGCGGCCCACGGACCACCCGGCAATCATGGAAGTGGTCTCGCCAAACAGCTTCAGCCCCGAAGACCTCGACTGGACCATCACGCGCCTCGATGAGCTGGCTCGCGAGGGCCGCGCCGACGAGCTCGTGCGGGCGCTCAAGTCGGCCGCGGGGAGTCAACCGCCACGGCGTGCGGAAGAACCCCAGCTCAAGCGCAGACGCGAGGGCCGCCAGGTCAGCGACGAGGCGTAGTTACACAACAAGACATTTGATTGGGCGAGCGAGTGCGAGCCGAGATTCGTGCTGCTCGAGCGGCTACTCTCGCGAGAACCAATGTCGGGTCGGACCACAAATCGCTTTTGCTACGATTCAGTTGCGTGTCATCAGTTACCAAGCCGACCGCCGATGCCGAGTTGAGTGACCTCGCTCGAAGGCTTCGCGTGCACTCGCTACGCATGATCAGTCGAGCCAAGACGTCACACACCGGGTCGTGCCTGTCGGTCGCCGACATCCTCGCGGTGCTGTACGGGTCTGTCCTGCGGTTCGATAAGAAGACTCCTGGCAGGCCGAACCGCGACCGATTGATCATGTCCAAAGGTCACGCTGCAGCCGTTATATACGCGGCCGTGGCCGAGGCCGGCTTGATGCCGGTGGAGCGGCTCGATGAGTACGCGCGCAACGGTGGTCAGCTCTACGGGCACGTCACTCACGTCGGGGTGCCAGGTGTCGAGATGTCGAGCGGATCCTTGGGCCATGGCCTACCGGTCGGCACGGGGATGGCGTTGGTCGGCAAACGCGACATGCAGCCCTGGCGCGTTTTCGTTGTGATGAGTGACGGTGAGTGCGACGAGGGCTCGAACTGGGAAGCGATCCTTTTCGCCGGCCATCACGGGCTCGACAACCTCACGGTCCTGATCGACTACAACAAGATCCAGAGCCTTGACTGGGTGGACAGGACGATCGGCCTCGAGCCGTTCGCTGAGAAGTTTCGCGCCTTCGGATGGGCCGTGCGCGAGGTCGACGGCCACGACGTGACCGCCGTCCGCCACGCGCTCGAGTCGGTGCCGTTCGAGCCAGGGCGGCCGAACGCGGTCATCGCGCACACCGTGAAGGGCAAGGGAGTCAGCTGGATGGAGGGCAAGGTCCTCTGGCACTACAGGTCGCCCAACCCAGAGGAGCTTGAGCGGGCGCTGGCAGAACTGGAGGCGTCGTGAGGACCGCTTTCATAGAGACGCTGGGCGAACTCGCGGCCGAAGATCCACGCATCTGTCTGGTCGTTGGTGACCTCGGCTACTCGGTCATCGACGAGTTCGCCCAAAAGTACCCCGCTCAATTCGTCAACGCCGGCGTGGCCGAGCAGAACATGATCGGTCTGGCCGCCGGCATGGCAATGAGCGGCAAGGTGGTCTTCACGTACTCGATCGGCAACTTCGCGACACTGCGGTGCCTGGAGCAGATCCGCAACGACGTCTGCTATCACCGCACGAACGTCAAGGTGGTCGCTGTGGGTGGCGGCCTCGCGTACGGCAACCTTGGTGTCACACACCACGCATCGGAGGACGTGGCCATCATGCGGGCGCTTCCGAACATGGTCGTGGTCGCGCCGGGCGACCCGATCGAGGCGCGGCTGGCGACGAAGGCGGTCGTAGCGCTCGACGGACCCGCTTACCTGCGGCTCGGCAAGGCGGGCGAGCCCGCCGTGCACGCTCACGAGCCCAGCTTCGCGCTGGGGCGCGCGATCACCTTGCGGGAAGGCTCCGACCTCACGCTCATCGCCAGCGGCAGCATGCTCGCGACGTCCGACCGCATCGCCGCGCAGCTGGCCGAGAGGGGGTTGAGCGTGCGGCTCCTGAGCATGCACACGATCAAGCCGTTGGACCGTGAGGCGGTCGAGCATGCCGCCACCGAGACGCGCTTTGTGATCACGCTCGAGGAGCACAGCATCGAAGGAGGTCTGGGCGGGGCGGTCGCGGAAGTGCTCGCCGAACTTGAACCCGGCCACGCCCCTCTGAAGCGGATCGGCCTGCGGCCCGAGTTCAACAAGGTCGTCGGCGATCAGGCCTATTTGAAGGCGCTCCACGCCCTGGACGAGGAAGGAGTCATGAGGACGATACAGCCCATCATCGACAGGAGTTTTGGACTTGTCCGTTAGGTTCTGGGAGCCATCCAAAGCGTTCCTGCAAATGGAGGCCGAGGTGATGGGCACGATTCGTGACGTGCTCGCGGCGGGCGACCTCGTGATGCGTCATCAGATGGAGGATTTCGAGCACCACCTGGCCTCCTTCGTCGGCACCGCCGACGCGGTCGGCGTGAGCAACTGCACCGACGGTATGCGCCTGCTGCTGGAAGCCGCCGGCATCGGCCCTGGAGATGAGGTGATCACCGTCTCGCACACGTTCATGGCCACTATGGCGGTCATCCACCAGGTCGGCGCCACGCCAGTGCTGGTCGACGTGGGTGACGACCACAACCTGGACACGGACAAGCTCGACGTGGCGGTCACGTCGCGGACCAGGGCGATCATGCCGGTCCACCTGAACGGGCGGCTGGCGCGCATGGATCGCGTGACGGAGGTGGCGAAGGCCCACAACCTGCTCGTGATCGAGGACACCGCGCAGGCGCTGGGCGGCTCTTACATGGGCGTGCGCGGAGGCGCGTGGGGCCTCGCCGGCGCATTCAGCTTCTACCCCGCCAAGCTGCTGGGCGCATACGGCGACGCCGGCGCGGTGGTGACAAGCGACGCGGCTCTCGCGGAGCGGGTGCGCGAGCTCCGTGACCACGGCCGCGTTTCGAAGACCGGTTTCTCGGGCTGGGGCTGGAATTGCCGGCTGGACAACGTGCAGGCGGCCATCCTCGACCTCAAGCTCAAGAAAGTGCCCGAGTGGATCAGTCAGCGCCGGCGGCTCGCCGCCATCTACGACGAGGAGCTTGCAGACGTTGGCGCGATCAAGCGCCCGCCCGGACCGGACGGCGGTCCTTTCTTCGACATCTTTCAGAACTATGTGATCGAGGCCGAACGTCGAGATGCGCTTGCCGAGTTTCTATCCGGGCGTGGCATCGAAACGCTGATTTCACCCGGACCCGTTCCCAACCACAAACAGCCGGTGGGGCTCGACCAGTTCCACCTGCCCAAGACCGAGGCCCTCTGCGCTCGAGTGCTGTCACTGCCGCTCAACAACGAACTGGGCGAGGACCAGGTGCTCGAGGTCGCCGGCGCGGTCAAGGACTTCTACTCCTGAGACGATCGCGCGCCTTGAAGCGCGCCTTTGACTTCACCGTTGCCCTGATCGGACTTGGATTGGCCTCACCGGTGATGCTCACGATCTGGATTCGCATCCGACTGGACGGCGACGGTCCCGTGCTGTATGCCAGCAAGCGATTGGGCATGAACGAGCGGGTGTTCCCTATGTACAAGTTCAGGACCATGGTTCCAAACGCGGACAAGGTTGGCGGACCCAACACGCCAGACGACGATCCACGCCTGACTAAGACAGGGCGCTCTCTGAGGCGCCACAAGCTGGACGAGCTGCCGCAGCTTTTCAACGTGCTCGTCGGCGACATGAGTTTCGTCGGACCGCGGCCTGAGGTCCCATCGCAGGTCACGGCTTACACACAAGAAGAGCGTGAGATTTTCCGCGTGCGGCCCGGCATAACCGATTGGTCGTCGCTACGCTTCTCCAACGAAGGTGAGATCCTCGCGGGACATTCCGATCCCGACCGCGCTTATGTGGAGCTGATCCGGCCGGAGAAAATACGTCTGGGCCTCGAGTACGTCCGTCGTGGAACGTTCCGCGACGACCTCGACATCATGTTGAAAACGGCGCTGCTCCCCTTCCGTAAGTGACTGTACCCGACTTCACCACCGTCACCGAGACCTGGGGCCTGCCGGCGTCGCCGGAGCAGCTGGCGATGCAGTATTTCCGCTACCGGATGGCCGTGGACATCAGCACGAATCGCGACGTGCTCGAGATCGGTTGCGGCAGCGGAATGGGCCTCCCCTACCTGGGCGAACACGTTCGCATGGTGATCGGCGGCGACTACACGATGGGCCTACTCCGTGAGGCTCGCGCCCAGCTGCCTAAGACCCGCCTCGTGCGCATGGACGCGCAGCACGTGCCGTTCCGCGACCAAAGCTTCGACGCGGTGCTGATGCTCGAGATGATCTATTACGTCGCCGACCAGGACTCCGCCTTCGCGGAGTGCCGCCGCGTGCTCAAGCCCGGCGGCTCCCTGATGGTGTGCGTGCCCAACCCCGAGCGCCCCGACTTCAACCCGAGCCCGTTCAGCACACGCTACCCGGACGCGGCCGAGCTAGCCGCACTGTTCACGCGCCACGGATTCGCGGCGATGGTCTACGGCGGCTTTCCGGTGGAGGCTGAGTCTTCGCGTGACCGGGTCCTCGTCCCCATCCGGCATTTTGCCGTCCGCTATCACCTCATCCCGAGCTCGATGCGCGCCAAGGCCCTGGTCAAGCGCGCGCTGTACGGGCGCCTCCCGAGGATGGGTGCCGTCCATGAGGGGACTGCGAGCTATCGGGAGCCGGTCGAGCTCGATCCTTCACGGGGACCGCATCGGGGTTTCAAGAATCTGTACGCGGTCGGCAACCAGAAAGCCTGAACGCTCATCGACTCCCTGTTAGAGTGGATTGTCAGTGTTGGAACCCGAAGCGCGCAAGCTCGAGGAAGCAGAGTTCCACGACAAGCTGCGTGGCCTGTATGAGACTGACCCGGAGCGATACGGCTACTACACCTCAAACAAAAAGTTCTACACGGTGGTCCGCTCGAGTGACGACTTCTGTTACGAGTGGCTCCGGCGGAACGCGAGCGGTAAGCGCATCCTCGATTTCGGTTGCGGAAACGGCGGCCACGCCACTGAACTCGCCCGGTTCGCAGAGCACGTCACCGGCATCGACATCTCACCCGAAGCAATCAGGCTTGCTCAAGAGCATGCCAAGGCCCTCGGGTTGGAGGGCCGCACGACATTTAGCGTCATGGACGCGGAGAACCTCACCTTCGAGCCGGATTCGTTCGACGTGGTCAGCGTCCGCGGTGTCCTGCATCACCTGGATCTCGGGCTTGCGCTCGCTCAGATCCATAAGGTTCTTACGCCGGATGGAAAGGCGATCTTCCTTGAAGCACTCGCCAACAACCCGATCATCCACGCGTATCGCAAGCGCACCCCGCACCTGCGGACAGCGTGGGAAACCGAACACATCCTGAGGTTCGAGGACGCCGTGAAGATGCGCAAGTACTTCAACAAGGTTGAGGTCCGGAGCTTTCACCTGGCAGTGCTGGCGGCGGTGCCACTCCGCAAGACTCCGTTCTTCAAGCCGGTGCGGGCGGTGCTCGATGGATTCGACCGCGCCGCGCTTCGCCTGCCTGGCCTGCGAAAGCAGGCTTGGATGGCGTGCTTCCTGCTGAGCGAACCGACCAACGCGGGAGCCCGTTGAACTGGACGCTTCGTCGGATCATCGGTTGCTAGAGCAGGTGGCTGATGTCGAAGAGATACAGCCAGAGCGTGACTCGGAGCACGCCCTGACCCCAGCACGTGACGACGTGCTTCTCATCTGCGTCAACTATCGCAAACCCACTGAGACTCAGCATTTTGTGGCCACTGCGCGGGAACAGACGCTGAACTCGCCCCTGCGATTGGTCGTGGTCGACAACAGTCCGTTTCCCGACGGGGGAGGCGTGCCTGAATCCGTGCAGAGCGACCCGCACGTCAAAGCCATCGCGACGGGTAAGAACCTGGGTTACTTTGGTGGGGCAGCGGCCGCTCTGGCCGATCATCTGAAGGCCCACCCCCTGCCCGCCTGGGTGATCGTGTCCAATCCGGACGTCTATTTCTCAGATCGTGATGTTCTGCAGCGACTCTGTGACGCCCACAGGGACGATGAGCCGGCCGTCATCGCGCCTTCGATCCGTACGCTGGGCTCATCCGTCGACCAGAACCCGTACATGCGTGTCCGCCCGAGCCGATTCCGAATGCACCTTTATAGATGGCTCTTCAGCGCATATCCGATAGACGTGGTCTACGAGGGACTGAGCTGGATCAAGCATCGAGCCCTTGGGCTTCTATCGAAGGTGCGTCCGCCCGCAACCGCCTCCGTGCCCGAGCGAATCTATGCTCCGCATGGCTCCTTCATAGCCCTCCATCGAAGCTACTTCGAGGCGGGCGGGACCCTCGAACATGGGGCCTTCCTGTTCGGTGAGGAAATCTTCGTCGCCGAGACCGTGCGCAGGCTGGGCTTGGCAGTGCTGTACGAGCCTGCGGTAGTCGTCGAGCACACCGAGCGCAGCACCGCGGCAGGTCTTTGGAACCGAGACAATTCCCGCTACCGAAGGCAGGCGTCGCGTTACCTTGCCCGAACCTATTTCTAAAAACGGCACCTGCCTGAGAGAATGGCGGGCGTGAACTGGCTGACAGCAGCCATCTTCCTGCTGCTGCCGGCGATTGCGTGGGCGGCTCGAAAATCAGGTGGGAGCTGGTATTCGCCGGCCGCATTCTTCGCGGCCTTCTGGTGCGTCTTCGGTGGCCTGTCGCTCATCGCGGGCCAGATCAGCGTGGCGCCGGCCGGAATGCTGTTTCTGGCGGCGGCGTGCGCCTCGGTCTTGCTTGGTGCGTGGGCAGCTCAGAAGCGGCAGTCTGCGGCCGTACCTTCCCATTCCCCGTTGCAAGAGCCTCCGCTGCTCGGATGGCTCATAGCCGCGTGCACTCTGTTGGGAGTTGCGGTCGTGGGGCTCATCCTCTACAGCGTCGAGTCCGCCAGCGGAGCTCCGCGACTCACGTCTTTCCACGCCATTGTGGAAGCGATCCGCCAGCTGGCGATCGCGAGGTATGGCGGGACCTGGCAGGAGCCTGCGGCCGCTCGAGTCCTCACCTCGGCTCTCTACCTTGGCGCGATGTTGAGCGGGCTGATGATCGGCGTTCGCAAGACCGGACGGGCACGCTGGCTCTCGCTTGTCGCCTTCGCACCGTCGGTACTTGTGGCGGTGATCCTCACCACCAAAGCGTCGATCCTGCTCCCCATAGCTTTGAGCGTGAGCGCCTACCTGGCGACGTGCATCGGCGGAGGCAACCCGCCACGTTTCACGCTGAAACGCGCGGCGTGGCTGTCAGGGATGGTGGTCGTCCTGCCGGTTGCGTTCGTCCTGATCCAGATGGCTCGCTACGCCGGTTTGTCGCAGGGCCGGCCATTGGCCGTCATACAGCTGCTTTGGGCTGACACCTTTCCCTACCTCGGCGCCTTCTCGATCTGGTTTCAAAGCAAGGCTCTGACGGCCAGCCTCCATCCCACCCTGGGCCAGTACACGTTCGCGGGAGTGTTTGAGCTCCTGCACATACATTCCCGCGTAGCAGGCCTGTACACGGATCAGGTGGTGATAAATGGGTCGAACTACAACATCTACACGGCGTTCCGCGGTTTGATCCAAGACTTCACCGTTCCCGGTGCCCTGTTGTTTCTTGGAGTGGTTGGTTTCGGGGCTGAACGCGCCTACCGTCGCGTGCAGTCCGGCGACCTTCTTTACGTTGGAATTCTTGCCGCCTTCTACGCCGCCACCCTTTGGAGCTTCGGCGTGGACATCTTCATCTACAACACGATAATCCTGGCTTTCTTGGTCCTGATCGGATATCTCGCAGTCGCCTCGAGACCCTTCCGGTGGGGCGGGGTTGAAAGTTGTATGTCCCCCTCCCGCGCGAACGGAAGAGATTTGATTTAATGCGCGCCTCCCCCGCGAGGCGGGGAGGTGAACGCGAATGCCGCCCCACAAGGCGTGGAGTGAATTAGGTCAGGGTGTACTGGGCCGAGAAGTGGGTGTCGTTGGCCGCTATGCTGGCCGCGTCACGGACCCAGACCCCGAAGTACACGGTGCCGGCGGGCGCGCCGTTGGTGTTCCAGACATAGGTCGCGCTGGTCGAGTAGCCCTGGATCAGCTGCCAGGTGCTCGACCCGGAGGGTCGCAACCAGAACTCGTAGAGCGGGTTGGCACAGCCTGAAGCGCTGCCGGTGATGGTGACCGTGGCACCTGAGCCGTGCGCCACCGGGGAGGCGGGCGAGAAGGATTCGCTCGCGGATGCGCACGGCGAGATGACGGTGTACTGAGCGGAGGCGGTGGTGTCGTTGGCCGCCGTGCTGGCCGCGTCACGGACCCAGACCCCGAGGTACAGCGTGCCGGCGGGCGCTCCGTTGGTGTTCCAGAGATAGGTCGCGCTGGTCGAGTAGCCCTGGATCAGCTGCCAGGTGCTCGAACCGCTGGGCTGCATCCAGAACTCGTAGAGCGGGTTGGGACAGCCCGAAGCGCTGCCGGTGATGGTGACCGTGGCGCCGGAGCCTTGCACCACCGGGGAGACCGGCGAGAAAGATTCGCTCGCCGAGGCACACGGCGAGATCAGGGTGTACGGAGCCGAGGCGTTGGTGTCGAAGGCTGCTGTGCTGCCCGCGTCGCGGACCCAGACCCCGAAGTACACCGTGCCGGCGGGCGCGCCGTTGGTGTTCCACTTGTAGGTCGCGCTGGTCGAGTAGCCCTGGATCAGCTGCCAGGTGCTCGATGAGGCGGGCCGCATCCAGAACTCGTACAGCGGGTTGACACAGCCCGAAGCGCTGCCGGTGATGGTGACCGTGGTCCCGGAGCCTTGCGCCACCGGGGAGGCGGGCGAGAAAGATTCGCTCGCCGATGCACACGGCGCGATCACGGTGTACTGAGCGGAGGCGGTGGCGTCGCTGGCCGCCGTGCTGGCAGCGTCGCGGACCCAGACCCCGAAGTACAGGGTGCCGGCGGGCGCGCCGTTGGTGTTCCACTTGTAGGTCGCGCTGCTCGAGTAGCCCTGGATCAGCTGCCAGGTGCTCGACCCGGAGGGCCGCATCCAGAATTCGTAGAGCGGGTTGGGACATCCCGAAGCGCTACCGGTGATGGTGACTGTGGCACCGGACCCCTGCACCACAGGCGAGGCAGGCGAGAAGGACTCGCTCACCGATGCGCACGGCGAGATCAGGATGTACGGAGCTGACGCGTTGGTGTCGAAGGCCGCCGTGCTGCCCGCGTCGCGAACCCAAACGCCGAAATAAACCGTGCCCGCCGCCGCGCCGGTGGTGTTCCAGTTGTAGATCGCGCTGGTCGAGTAGGCCTGGATCAGCTGCCAGGTGCTCGACGAGGCGGGCCGCATCCAGAACTCGTACAGCGGGTTGGGGCAGCCGCTCGACGTCGCCGTGAACTTGACCTGGGCACCAGGCACCTGCGGCGACGCAGGGCTCACGGTCATCGCCGCGCCGCCGCAGGCGATGAAGTGACTCTGTAGCGCAGCCCACAATTCGGGCGCGCCCCCGCCGTAGTTCAGGTTCCATATGCCCACGCCGCGAAGGCCATCGGCGTTGACCAGGTCGTACTTCTTGCCGAGCGAGACCGTGTCGTCCCAGTAAAGCTCGCGAATGCAGTTGAGTGCCGTGTTGTACCAGGTGTCCCACCTTTCCATCCCCGCCGAGTTGGACTCCCGATGGATGGCGTACGTCCCCGGCTTGACCTCGAAGTACGAAGCCTCGGTCGAGGCGTCCAGGTAGGAGTCGGCAACGACCCTCGAGGTCGGGTACTGGTTGGGGCTGGTCGCGCTGCCGACGCACGCCTTGCGGCCGTAGTACGGCACGCCCAGGATGACCTTGCTCGCCGGCACGGCCGCCACGTACTCGGACATCACGCTGGTGACGTTGTATCGGTAGGCGGTCAGAGGCGAGGTCGGGCCGAGGCAGAAGCTGCTGCAGTAGAGAGGCGCGCCGGAGTAGTTCGAATACTCCATGTCGTAGGCCATCACGAACATCGAATCGACGTAGTTCGCAAGGCCGACGACGTCGAAGAAGCCATAGCCATCGCCCGCGGCGCCCGCATAGGTGTCGATACTGAAATAGGAAGAAGAGCCGAGGGCGGTCCTCATGCTGCGGGCCATGCCGGTCATGGCGTGTTGTGCCCAGTAGGGGTCGCTTGTGCCGCAGCTGCCGTCCAGGCCTTCGTAGTCGATGTTGACTCCGTCGACACCCTTCGCCGTGACCTCGGCAGCGGTCTGGGCGACGGTGGCGTCGGCGTGCATCAGGCCCGCGCACATGTTGGGAGTGTTGGCGCTGAAGTCTTGGAGAATGATCGTGAGCACCACCTTCACGCCGTGCTGATGCGCGAGGGAGACGAGGTTGGTCAGCGCGCTCGAGTTCCAGACATTCCAGCCGTTGTCGCCCACAAAGTGACCGGCGGTGTCCACGTGGACGCCGAAGAACGCGACCGTTGAGAGCAGGTCGAAGTTCCAGCTGGGATAACCGACAGTCGGGTCGGACAGGCTGCTGGCCAGAGCAAAACCGAAGACCTCGCGGCTCGTGTGAGGTCCCACCACGCTCGGAAGCGCTCGTGGCGCTGCGGAACTCGAAAGGACCCGCGTTCGAGGCGCCATGAAGCTTGCCGGTGCCGGGACGGTACCGGCCGCGGTCACGATGGCGCTCAAGATCAGAGCGACAACGAAGTGGCGGATTCGTTGCAATGACATAGGCTGCGGAAACGCAGGCGGACCACTCTAGGGATCCGTTACGCACCCCGTCAAGCCGGGCGGGCTGGAGACGTGGCCTGGAGACGATGCGATGCCCCCTTCCGGCCGGGGCCGACCTCCCCACATGGGAGGCTAGGGGACGATGCGACGCCCCCTCCCCCGCGAGGTTCGCTGCGCGACCCTGGCGGGACCTCCCCACGGGGTGGGGAGGTGAACGACGCTAGGTGACGGCTGAGCTCGTTCGAGCCTGGTCCGCACGCTGCTCGGCGCCGAACCAGCGGATGAAAACCGCGGCAGCGGCGACGCCGATCGTGGCCTTTCCGAAAACCATGAGCACGGCACCGGCGACGGTCTGGTCTGTGAGCGGATCCAGCGACTTGATCAGCCGGGGCACGTGCGTGTAGTACTCGTAGAAGGGCACCCGCGAAAACAGTAGCGCGAGGGCGACGCCATCCTGGGGCAAGGTGGCGACGAGCATGTAAAGGAGCCGTGCGCCTGGCGACAGCTGCCACCGCGCCCAAGCCGAGGTCACCTGCAACATCGGCCAGTACATGACCAGGCCGCCGGCGATGAACATCAAGTGCTCCACGACATGCAGCCAACCCGAGTAGAGGGTCGCGTCATAGAGCGCCGGCACGTGCCAGCCGATCATCACCGCTCCCGCCACGATCTGGGCCGGGACCGGCTCAGTGATCGCGCGGAGCCCCGGCATGCGGATCAGCCGCGCACCCATGCCGGGTGACAGGCCGAGGAGCATGAGCGGCGGCGCGACGAAGCCGAGCAGAACATGCTGCAGCATGTGGACGCTGTCCAGGTTGTAGTCGCTGATGGTGTCGATGGGCGTCTCGAGCGCGACCCACAGCGTGACCAGCCCGAGCCCGAAGTAGAACGAGTGCTTCCTCTTCGCGTCGTCGGCGCCACGCGCCAGCCAGGCGTGTCCGAGGTACAGGCAAACCAAGCCCGCGTAGACGGTTGGATCCAGCGGCCAGCTGATCAGGGGGTCATCCTAATCTCCGGTCGCCGCGGTGGCCGCTTGCATCCGGGTCAGGGCGATCAGGAATGTCACCACCACGAGGGCATGGGCCGCCGAGCACCAGATGCAGATGGCGCCCAGCTGGACGATCTCGACGAACACGAGGTAAATGACCGTCGCCAGCCCGATGGTCGACCACAGCAGGTGCCACCTCACGATCGCCGAGGAACGGCGGCCGGGCAGCTGCATGGCCGCGAGCCCCGCGCCGACGGAGAACCAGATCATTCCGGCGGCCGGAATAATCTGGTTCTCCGTCAGCGCGGGGCTCGCGGCCATGCAGCTGACCGGCCGCCGTTCCTCGGCGATCGTGAGGTGGCACCTG
>CAAGKR010373103.1_pt1 | contig 34463 bp, 26 predicted proteins | sample 2556971 | NCBI WGS metagenome assembly CAAGKR01 (sample SAMEA5207829, study PRJEB30636) | soil metagenome | biome: forest; feature: boreal; material: soil | place: USA | collected 2011-09 | depth 1 m | reverse complement strand
TCTTCTTTCACGAGTGTTCCTGGATTGTGGTTGAACGAGGAGCGGACTTCAAAGACGACGCCGTACTTCTTGGCGAATTCCACCGAGCGGGACTGCATCACCTTGGACCCCGCGGACGCGAGCTCCAACATCTCGTCATACGAGATCTCGGGCAGCTTACGCGCGCTCTTCACGACCCGCGGGTCGGCGGTGTAGACCCCGTCCACGTCGGTGTAGATCTCGCAGCGATCGGCCTTGATCGCGGCCGCGATGGCGACGGCCGTCAAGTCGGAGCCGCCGCGGCCCAGGGTCGTGATCTGGCCGTCCTCGTCGATTCCCTGGAATCCAGCCACGATGACGACGCGGCCCGCCTCAAGGTCCTTCATCACGGGCCTCGCGTTCACCATCTTGATCTTCGCCTTTGTGTACACCTTGTCCGTGAAGATTCCGGCCTGCGCTCCGGTGTAGCTGACGGCGGGCACCGAGATCCCATGGAGGGCCATGGCCATCAGAGCGATCGACTCCTGCTCCCCGATGGCCAGCAGCTGGTCCATCTCGCGCTCACTCGGGTCCGCGCACAGGCCCTTGGCCCTCGCGATGAGCTCGTTTGTCACACCAGCCCTCGCGGAAAGGACAACGACAAGCTCGTGCCCCTCATCGCGCGCGGCCTTGATCCGCTGGGCGACGTTCTTGATCCGCTCGACATCGCCGACCGAGGTTCCGCCGTATTTCTGCACGATTCTTGGCATGGTCGTCTGGAAGTCTCCGGCTCAGTCGCCGAGGTCCCCGATTCGCAGCAGGAGGGGCGCCTCGCGCACGCTTCCCAGGTTGCCAAGCGCGCGGAGCGCCACCCGCATCGACCGCTCGTCGCTCTCGTGAGTCGTGAGGACGAGGGACGCAAGGCCGGCCCTCTCCGAGGGACCCTGGATGACGCTGGCGATGCTCATGCGGTTCCTTGCCATGATGGTTGCGACCCGCGCAAGGACGCCGGGCCGGTCGGAGACCGTCAGCCTGACGTAGTAGCGGCCACGGATCCTCTCGGGCGGCGCCAGGCGGGCCCCCCTGGCCGCGGGCGGCGTGTCCTCGCCCATGTAATGGGCGCCCTTTCCGTGGAGAAGGAGAGCGACCGCGTCGGCAATGTCGCTGATGACGGCGCTCGCGGTGGCATCCTGCCCCGCCCCCCGGCCGATGTAGACCGTCGTTCCGACGACGTCGCCGGTGACCGAGATCGCGTTGAAGACGCCGCTCACCCGCGCCAGGACGCTGTCCTGCGTGAGCAGCGTCGGGTGGACCCGCACGCCGATCTCGTTCGTGTCAAAGTCGCGGGTGATGATCGCGAGGAGTTTGATCCCGTAGCCAAGCGCGGCCGCGTTCTTGAAGTCGGCCGGGGCGATACGCTCGATTCCCTCAACGATCATCTGCTCGGGCCGCACCCAGACGCCGTGGGCGAGCCAGGCAAGGATAGAAGCCTTGTGCGCCGTGTCCCAGCCCTCGACGTCGAGCGACTCCTGCGCCTCGGCGTATCCCAGGCGCTTGGCCTCCTTGAGGACGCTCGCATAGGGCGTGTCGAGCTCCTCCATCTTTGTCAGGATGTAGTTGCAGGTCCCGTTCAGTATTCCGCAGATCCTTGGGAAACGGTTGGCGACCAGCCCCTCTCGCACGGCCTTGATCAGCGGGATGCCGCCGGCGACGCTGCCTTCGAACAGGAAATGGCCTCCGTGTCGGCGCGCCGCCGAAAGGATTTCCGCGCCATGGGCGCAGATGAGGGCCTTGTTGGCGGAGACGACGATCTTGCCCCGCTTCAGCGCCTCTAGGGTCACCTCGCGCGCGAGCCCGGTGCCCCCCATGAGCTCGCAGACGATGTCGACGCCAGGGTCCCGGGCGATGGAGAGCGGGTCTGCCGTCAGCCTCGAGGCCGGGACCCTCACCCCTCGCGCCTTGCGGAGATCCTTTACGGCGACTCGCTTGATGGCGATCCTCGCGCCGAGCCTCGCCTCAAGGTCCGAGCGAAAACGGCCGAAATGCTTCCAGACGCCCTGCCCCACCGTGCCGAGACCGCAGATGCCGATGTTGAGGACGCGTCCCTTCTTCATGGCTTGCCCTCCGCGGTGGCCGCGTCGGCCCCCTTGCGTTCAAACCTCTTCTCGGTCCCGTTGAGGAGCCGCGTGATGTTCGCCCGGTGGCGGACGACGACAAAGAGCGCAATCAGGCCCGACACCCACATGGCGATCGTCCCCTGCCTGAAGAGATATGCGAAAGCAGGCAGGCTCGCCGCGGCAACAATCGAGGCCAGCGACACGTACCGGCTGACGAAGAAAAGGACCACCCAGAACGCCGCCGCAGACCCGGCGACGAGCGGCATGAGGACGACAAGGCCACCCGCCGCGGTCGCGACACCCTTGCCGCCGCGGAATCGGGTGAAGCAGGAGAAGGAATGACCGACAAGAGCCCCTGCGAGCCCGACGTAACCCAGGATTCGTGGGGCGGTGGTGGAACTCACAGAACTCCAGATGAACAGGAGCGGCCAGCCCGCGGCCACGGCGCCCTTGAGAATATCCAGGAATAGGACGGCGTTTCCCGGGCCGGTCCCCAAGACCCGGCGCACGTTTGTCGCGCCCGGGCTCCGGCTGCCAACGGAGAATATGTCCACCCCCTTGGAGCGGGCCACCAGGGAGCCGATCGGCAGCGACCCGAGCAGATAGCCCGCAACGGCGGCTATTGCGAGCGGGAGGAGGGAGTCGCCGTTTTCAGGGACGGGCATGGAGCGTCACAGGAGCACGAACTTCGCGAGCTTGATGGCCTTGTGGCCCTTCAGCTCGCGCCGCGCCGCATCGCTCGGCTCGCTGTCCAGATTGATGACCATGAGCGCGGTCTGGCCGGGCTCCTGCCGGCTGAGCGACATGTTGGCGATGTTTACCTTGTCCTTGCCAAGAAGCGTTCCGACGTAGCCGATCATGCCGGGCTCGTCGCTGTTCTCGATGATGAGGAGTTTTCCGACCGCCGCCACCTCGACCGCGCGACCATTAAGGGAGACGATCCTCGGGCTGCTGGCCTTTCCGATGAGGGTCCCGGCCGCGCTTCGCGCGACTTCACCGCCGACCAGGGACTCGACCTGGATCAGCTCCGTATAGTCGGCCTCTCCGGTCGACTTGACGACCTCGCACCGCACGCCGAGGCGCTCGAGCAGGAAGGGGGCGTTCACGAAATTGGCATTGTCGCCGCTGATCCGCCTCAGCCAGCCGCGGAGGATGGCACGCGTGATCGCGTTCGCGTCCAGGTCGACGATCTTGCCCCAGTAGGTGATCCGAAGGGCGCCCACATGCTCGGGCGAGATCTGCTGGACAAGGGTTCCCAGCTTGCCGCCGAGGTCGAGGTACGGCTTGAGGACGGCGAGGGTCGCGGCGTCGAGGGTCGGCATGTTGACCGCGTTGCGGATGACGCCGCCGTTCAGCACGTCGGCAATCTGCTCGGCAACCTCGACTCCGACGGCGTCCTGCGCCTCGGCGGTCGATGCCCCGAGGTGCGGGGTAAGGGTCACGGTCGGGAGGGTTCTAAGCTCGCTCGTGGCCGCAAGGGGCTCCTCCTCGTAGACGTCGAGGCCGGCGGCGGCGACGTGTCCGCTCTTGAGGGCGGCGACGAGCGCCGCCTCCTTGATGATGCCGCCGCGCGCGCAGTTGAAGAGCCGGACGCCCTTCCTGCACTTGGCGAGGGCGGCTTCGTCGATCATGTAATGGGTGTCGTCCGTCAGCGGCATATGGACCGTGATGTAGTCGGACTGGGCGAGGAGTTCGTCCATCGAGACAGACTCAATCTGCAGGCCCTTGGCGCGGCTCGGCGCCAGGTAGGGATCGAACGCAAGGACCCGCATCCCAAAGGCCTGGGCCCTGCGCGCCACCTCGGTCCCGATTCGACCGAGCCCGACGATGCCGAGAGTCTTCTTGAAGAGCTCAATGCCGGAGAATGTCTTGCGGTCCCACTGGCCGGCACGCATGGACGCCGCGGCCTGGGGCACTGGCCGGGCACCGCAGAGGATGTGGGTGAACGTGAGCTCGGCCGTTGCAATGGTGTTGCCCGAGGGGGTGTTCATCACGATCACGCCGCGCTCGGTCGCCGCGTCGACATCGACGTTGTCCACGCCGACGCCTGCACGCCCGACAACCTTGAGGAGGGGCGCCGCGGCTATGACCTCGGCCGTTATCTTTGATTCAGACCGCACCGCGATCGCGTGCACATCCTTGACCAGCTCCAGGAGCTTCGCGGGCGAGGATCCATAGGCCTCAATGACTTCCAGGCCAGGCTGCTTGCGGAGCCAGGCGACACCCTTTGACGATATCTTGTCTGCGACGAGGACTTTCATGGAGGCAAAATGCGTATGATCGAAATCCCCGGCGGCGCACCTAGCAAGGAAAAGCGGCAGATTCGTCGCATATGACGCGCAACCGCATCTATTTCCGCTGCTAACCGTCATTATGCGGGAAGCATCGTTCCGGCTTGAAAGAGGTATTGGAGGTTTGGGCCAAAATGATGCAATATCGACCCTCTTACAGCCATGTGGATCGTCCGACTCGCCCTTCGCCGCCCCTACACCTTCACGGTTATGGCGGTGCTCATCGTGGTCCTTGGGGTTCTCTCGGCCCTAAAGATGGCGAAGGACATATTCCCTACCATCGACATCCCGGTGGTCGTCGTCATCTGGCAGTACGGCGGCCTGACCCCGGAGGAGATGGCGAAGCGAATCGTCACGATCAGCGAGCGGGCGATGACGACCACCGTGAACGATATCGAGCACATGGAGTCCCAGTCGTTCACAGGCGTCGGGGTCGTTAAGGTCTATTTCCAGCCCGGGACAAGCATCGATGCGGCGGTCGCCCAGGTGACGGCCATAAGTCAGACGATCACCCATGTCCTGCCTCCTGGCGGCTCGCCCCCGCTGATCATTCGGTTCAACGCGTCAAATGTCCCGATCCTGCAGCTAGGGCTTGGAAGCAAGACGCTCTCTGAGCAGCGGCTCTACGACATCGGCCTCAATTTTCTTCGGGTGAAGCTAGCCGTCGTTCAGGGCGCGTCCGTCCCGTTGCCCATGGGCGGCAAGGTCCGGGAGATCATGGTCGACCTGGACCTTAAGGCGCTCCAGTCGAAGGGTCTGACGCCGAACGACGTCAACGTGGCGCTCTCCGCGCAGAACCTGACCATCCCCTCGGGAACCGCCAAGATCGGCGACCGCGAGTACGACGTCCTCCTCAACAGCAGCCCTTCCGCCGTCGGCGAGCTCGGCAACCTGCCGCTACGCATTGTCAACGGATCGATGGTCTATATCCGGGACGTGGCCCAGGTGCGCGACGGTTTCGCACCGCAGACGAACATCGTGCGCCAGAACGGCAACCGGGGCGCGCTCACGACGATCCTGAAGAGCGGTTCGGCGTCCACGCTGGATATCATCGACCGCATCAAGGCCATTCTCCCGGATGTGAGGTCGTCCCTCCCGCCCGAGCTCGTGATGACGGCCGAGTTTGACCAGTCGGTCTTCGTGCGCGCGGCGTTGAGCGGCGTCATCAAGGAGGCCGTCATCGCCGCGCTCCTCACCGCGGCCATGATCCTCCTCTTCCTCGGCACGTGGAGGAACACGCTCGTCGTCGCTCTCTCGATTCCGCTGTCCATCTTCACCTCGATCATCTGCCTTTACGCCCTCGGCCAGACGATCAACGCCATGACGCTGGGAGGACTCGCGCTCGCGGTCGGCATCCTGGTCGACGATGCCACGGTTGAGATCGAGAACATCGACCGGAACCTCCACATGAAAAAGACGCTCGTGCGCGCGATTCTGGACGGCGCCCAGCAGATCGCGGTTCCGGCCTTCGTCTCGACGCTTTGTATATGCATCGTCTTTGTGCCGATCTTCTTTCTTCAGGGGACCGCCAAGTTCCTGTTCGGGCCGCTGGCCATGGCGGTCATATTCGCGATGCTGGCCTCATATTTCCTCTCGCGTACGGTTGTGCCGACCTTCGTGCACTACCTGTTGCTCGGGAAGCCGGTCCTGCACGATGACGGAAAGGGGCACGCGGATTCGGGCGACGTATTCTGGAATGTTCATGTTGCCTTCAACCGCCATTTCGAGCGCTTCCGCTCGGTCTACATCTCTGTGCTGGAGCGCGCCCTCCTGCGTCGGCGGTTCGTCCTGGTCGCCATGATCGGGATGATCGGCATCAGCGGGGTTGCCTTCTGTTTCCTGGGGCGTGACTTCTTTCCGCGCGTCGACGCCGGCCAGTTCCGCCTTCACGTGCGCGCGCCCGATGGCACCAGGATCGAAGAGACAGAGCTCTATTTCACCCAGGTCGAGAATATCATCCGGCAGGTGATCCCGGCGTCCGAGCTTGAGACGGTCATCGACAACATCGGGCTTCCGAACGGAAGCACGGGTCTCGCTTTCAGCGACACCGCCACAGTCGGCACCGCCGACGGCGAAATCCTCGTCGCGCTGAACGCGGAGAAGCACGGGTCCACGTGGGCCTACGTGCGAGAGATCCGCGCACGGCTCAACCGTGAGATGCCGAACTGCACGTTCTTCACGCAGCCTTCGGACATCGTGGGGCAGATTCTCAATTTCGGGCTGCCCGCCCCGATCGACCTTCAGATTTCGGGCCAGGACAGCGCCGGAAACTACGCGCTCATCAAGGAGCTGGCTGCAAGGGTCGCGAAGATCCCCGGTGCCGTGGACGTCCATATTCATCAGGTCGTCAACGCACCGGCCCTCGCCGTGGACGTGGACCGCACCCGGGCGGAGCAGCTTGGGCTTACTCAAACGAGCATCGCGAACAACCTCCTCATCTCCCTCAGCGGGACCGCCCAGGTTGCGCCCAGCTACTGGCTGAGCCCGCAGGGCATCCAATACCTGGTCGCGGCCCAGGCTCCGCAGTACACGATTGACTCCATAGAGGCCCTAAAGTCGCTCCCAATTGGAGTCGTGGGTCCCCAGAACACGCCCGAGATTCTCGGCAACGTCGCGTCGATCTCCCGCTCCGTCAGCCAGCAGGTCGTCGGGCATTATGACATCCAGCCCGTGTTCGACGTCTATGCAAATGTCGACGGGACGGACCTGGGCTCGGTGGCCTCGGCGGTGAAAAAACTCATACCCGAATTCGAGGCACGCCTTCATAATGGAAACCATATCAAGCTCAGGGGCCAGGCTCTCAGCATGGACGATTCGTTCTATGGCCTTGGGATCGGCGTCATATTCGCCGTGGCACTAGTGTACCTGTTGATGGTCATTAACTTCCAATCCTGGCTCGACCCGTTCATCATTATTATGGCGCTGCCCGGCGCCCTATGCGGGGTCGTCTGGATGCTTTTCCTTACGGGCACGACCCTAAGCGTCCCTTCGCTCATGGGCGCAATCATGAGCGTGGGTGTGGCGACGGCAAATTCGATTCTGCTCATCACATTCGCGAACGACGTCCGCAAGGAAGGCAAGAACTCGGTTCAGGCAGCGCTGGAGGCCGGGCATACGAGGCTCCGGCCCGTCCTCATGACCGCACTCGCCATGATGATCGGCATGCTCCCAATGTCGCTCGGACTTGGCGAGGGCGGCGAGCAGAACGCGCCCCTCGGCCGCGCTGTCATAGGTGGCCTGCTCTTGGCCACGGCGGCGACGCTTCTCTTCGTGCCCGTCGTCTATGCCACGCTCCGCAAGAAGGCAGGCCACACGCCCGAGGCGGAAATCGACGAGGAGCTTCGCAAACCGGCCTGATGGAGGCCCGTCCATCCGTAAAAACCCAAACTCCACCTAATTTATGAAGACAGCCCGCATCCTGTTCATTGTCGTGCCTCTCGCCCTGGCGCTGGTCTTCTTCGCGGGGATTCTACCCCGCCTGCGCGCAGCGGCGGCGCTCGACGGGAGGGCCGCGGCTTCCGGGCATCCTGTCGTCGGCATCGTTGTCGCGACCCTGAGCGCTTCGCCCGCCGAGGTGACGCTTCCCGCGGCCATAGAAGCCCTCCAGGACACGCCGATCTACGCCAGGACGACGGGCTACATTGCGAAATGGACGGCCGACATAGGCGACCGCGTCAAGGCAGGACAGGTCCTTGCGGTCATTGACGGTCCCGACCTCGACCAGGAACTCAACCAGGCCAGGGCGAGCCTGGCCCAGGCGAAGGCCAATCTCGAGCTCGCGCGCATCAGTGCCGACCGATGGAAGGAGCTCGGCGCACAAAACGCAGTGGCCCAGCAGGACGTCGACCAGAAGGCCGCCGATTTTGCGGCGGGCCAGGCCGGCGTCATCGCCGCGCAGGCCAACGTGGGCCGGCTTGCCCAACTGAAGGATTTCCAGCAAGTGACGGCGCCGTACGACGGCGTGGTCTCGGCGAGAAACGCGCAAGTCGGGGCGCTGATCAACGCGGGCGCGGGCGTGGAGATCTTCCACATCGCCGAGACGGACGTCCTGCGCGTTTTCGTCAGCGTTCCGCAGACCTACGTCCGATCCATCCGCAAGGGGCTCGAAGCGGAGGTGCTCGTCCCGGAATTTCCGGGGCGAATATTCCACGGCGAGGTTGCCCGCTTCGCGGGCTCGCTGGACAGCGCCTCTCGGACACTCCTGACCGAGGTGAGGCTTGCCAATCCCAAGGGCGAACTGTTTCCGGGCATGTTTGGCGAGGTGCGTTTCTCCTTCATGGCCGCCCAGCCCGCCATACTTCTTCCCTCCAACGCAGCCATCATCAACACGTCAGGAACCCTCGTTGCGACGGTTGACACGGCGAACACGATACATTTCGTGCACGTGAAGCTCGGGCGCGACTTCGGCGCGCAGATCGAAATCGTCGACGGACTCGCGCCTGGAACCCATGTGGTCGCAAAGCCGAGCGATTCCCTTGTCGAGGGGATGGAAGTCGCCCCCCTCGAGCCGGAGGCGGCGAAAAAGCAGTGAGAGTTGTGAATTCCTGGATCACACGGGGACTCGGGACTACCGCCGTGCTCGCGGCTGGATGCGCCGTAGGGCCCGACTACAGGCGCCCTCCCGTCGAAACCCCCCCCGCTTATAACGAGACTGGGCCGTGGAAAGTCGCCGAGCCCAGGGACTCGGTTCCCAAGGCCGAATGGTGGAAGGTGTTCCACGATCCCGCGCTGGACAGCCTCGAGTCCAAGGCGGTGGGCGCGAGCCCCACCCTTAGCGCGGCCCTGGCCCGGTACGACGAGGCGCTCGCCGCGGCACGGGCCACCCGGGGGTCCCTTTATCCCGCGCTTTCAGTCAATGCGAGCGCGTCACGCCAGATGTTCTCCGCAAACCGCCAGTCAGAATTCCCGTCCACGCGGTTCGCTTACACAACCAACTCGTTCGACCTGCCGCTCGATCTATCGTACGAGATCGACCTATTTGGCGCCGCTCGGCGCTCCATCGAAAGCGCGCGGGCGACAGCCGAGGCCCAGGGAGCAACCTACCAGAATGTTCTCCTGACACTCGAGGCGGGCGTGGCTCAAAATTACTTCACCCTCAGATCGCTCATCTCCCAGCGTGAGCTCCTCACGCGTAACATTGCGCTCCTGCAGGACGCGCTGGACCTCGTCCACAAGCTCAGGAAAGGCGGAGCCAACAGCGACCTGGATGTTTACCAGGCCGAGACCGAGCTGGAAACCGTGGAGAGCAATGCGATCGCGACCGACCGCTCCATTGCCGAGCAGCAGCACGCCCTGGCCGTACTCGTGGGAGTCAACCCGGAGAACTTCAGGATCGAGGCCGCGCCCCTTGACACCGCCACTCCGAACGTCCCCACGGGCCTTCCGAGCGAGCTTCTGGAAAGGCGCCCTGACATTGCCGCCGCCGAGCGAAACCTTGCCGCGGCCAATGCGAGGATCGGAGTCGCCAAGGCCGCCTTCTTTCCGTCCATTGGGCTGACGGCCTTTGCCGGGGCCAACAGCAGTGAACTCAGCAACCTGCTCACCTGGGGCAGTCGCGAATGGGCCGCCGGGCCCTTTGTGACGGTGCCACTTTTCAACGGGGGAACCAACCTCGCAAACTATCGCCAGGCGCAGGCGGCCTACCAGGAGGCCCTGGCGGACTACCGCCAGCAGGTCCTCGTCGCTTTTCAGGAAGTGGAGGACGGCCTCTCGGACCTGCGCCTCTTGGCAAAGGAGACGGAGATCCTGACAAGCGCGGTGGCCTCCTCCGCGGGAGCGACAAAATTGTCCATCATTCGCTACAAGGCCGGCCTCGTGAGCTACATCGAGGTCATCGACAGCCAGCGGACTCAGCTCGAGAGCGAGATATCCCTGACCCAGGCAAGGGCGGACCGCCTATCGGCTGCCGTCCAGCTGATCCGAGCCCTCGGCGGCGGTTGGTGAACCGGCAGCCAGGGGCCAAGGGAAATAGAAGCGAATAAACGCGAGCGTGTGAGGTATCCTTTTATTGTGACTTGTCGGGCGAAGAACGGGTCTTCCAGGATGACGCCGGTCCAGAACGGGAGTTGCGTTTGTCATAGTCTGCGATTTGTGCCCCTCTTTCCGAACCGGCCCCAAATCCCCATGGTCTCACAATCGCCCGCATCCAGCGCCCCAAGACTGAGCGCCGATCAGGTCGCCCTTTACCTCAAGGAGGGCTACCTCGTCGTCGATCAGCCGATCTTTCCTCAGGACCGCTTTGACGGCCTTCGAGCCTATTTTGAAAGGATGCTTGCCGATCTGCCCGCCGGCGAACGGCCCGAGACCATGGATGTCCCGCATTTCATGCACCCAAGGCTTCTGGACTGGGCCTTTGACCCATCCGTCCTGGGACTGGTCGAGCCGATCCTGGGCCCCGACATCGCGCTCTTCTCGACCCACTTCATCTGCAAGCCAAAGGGGAACGGCAAACGGGTTCCGTGGCACGAGGACAGCGCATATTGGAAGGGAAAGATCGAGCCCATGGACGTCTGCACGATCTGGTTGGCCATAGACCCGTCGACCCGCTTGAACGGGTGCATGATGGTGATCCCGAGGACGCATAGGGAGGGCCGCGCAGGATTCAGCGACTACGGCGCCGTTGACCCGCGGACCGCCGTCTTTTCATCGGAGATCCTCGAGCAGCAGCGCAATGTTGAGCGCAGGATTTACATCGAGCTTCAGCCCAACCAGTGCTCGCTCCACGACGCCCGCATCCAGCACGGCTCGGAGCCCAACACATCGAGTATGCGCCGCTGCGGCTGGACAATGCGGTTCTGCCCCACCCGAGTGAAATTCAACGAGGAGCAATTTGCTGGGGGCCACCAGGTCTATCTTGCGAAGGGCCGAGACCTCGGGGGAAATTCGTACGCCGACCCCACTCGAGCCTATCCGGAGGTGATGGCGAAGCGTGGCGAATCGAACCGCTACAAGAACAGCCATTGAAGTAGATGCAGGGCGAAAGCGAAACTCCCGCCCCCCCTACCCACATTTGGTGGACGGCGGCGCTGATCCTGGTTCTCACATTCCTTTGCTACTGGCCGGCTCTCCACGGCGGCATGGTCTGGGACGATGACGGCCACGTCACGAGGCCTGAGCTTAGGTCGCTTTCCGGACTGGCCCAGATCTGGTTCAACGTCCACGCCACGCAGCAGTACTACCCTCTTCTCCACAGCGCTTTTTGGGTGGAGCACGGTCTGTGGGGGGACGACACGCTGGGCTACCATCTTGTGAACGTGCTGGAGCATGCCGGGGCCGCATGCCTGCTGGTGCTCCTCCTGCGCCAGCTCAAGATTCCGGGGGCGGCGCTGGCAGGGATCATTTTCGCGGTGCATCCCGTATGCGTCGAGTCGGTCGCATGGATTTCGGAGCAAAAGAACACGCTCTCGCTTGACCTCTATCTCCTCGCGGCCCTCGCCTACCTGCGCTTCGACCGCGATCGTGAATTGTCCTCAGCAAGGAGATCGTACCGCTTGGCTTCCTTCCTGTTCGTGCTGGCGCTCCTGACGAAGACCGTGGCTGCGACGCTCCCGGCTGCGCTCCTTGTCATTTTCTGGTGGCAGCGGGGCCGCCTCTCGTGGCGCCGTGACGTGGCGCCGCTACTTCCCTGGTTCATCCTTGCGGCAGTCAGCGGACTCTTCACTGCCTGGGTCGAGCGGACGATCATCGGCGCGGAAGGTGCCGCCTTCGGTCTTACAATGGTGCAGCGCTGCCTGCTGGCCGGCCGCGTCGTCTGGTTCTACCTCGGCAAACTCATTTGGCCCGGCAACCTCATATTCGTGTACCCGCGCTGGGACGCGAAGGCGGCGGCCGCGGGCTGGGCGGGATGCCTGCTCGCGGCGCTTCTGTTGACCGCAGTCCTTTGGGCTCTTCGGCGACGGACACGGGCTCCCATGGCCGCATGGCTTTTTTATGTCGGTTCGCTCTTCCCGGCGCTCGGGTTCTTCAACGTGTACCCGTTCATTTTCTCTTACGTGGCCGACCATTTCCAATACCTGGCCAGCATCGGCGTCATTGCCGCCGCTTCAGCGGGCGGGACAATGCTGGCGAACCGCGCCCGTCAGGGGGGGCGCGCCGTCGGATTCGGCACGGCTGCAGCGCTGGTGGCCGTGCTCTGCATCCTGAGCAACGCTCAAAGTGAGACCTACGCGGATGAACCCACGCTCTACCAAGCCACCCTTGTCGCGAATCCAGGAAGCTGGATGGCGCACAACAACCTTGGATTGTGGTACAAAAACCATGGGGATTCAGCCAAAGCCCTCGCCCACTATCAGGAGGCGCTCCGCCTGAGAAGGGACTACCCTCAGGCGCACAATAATCTCGGTGTGCTCTACGAGGATCGCGGTGACCTGGACAATGCGGCCGCCCAGTTCGAGGCGGCCCTTGCCCTCTGGAAAGACTTCGTTGTGGCGCATAACAACCTGGGCAGCGTCTTGGCGAAGATGCCTGGTCACCAGGATGAGGCTATAGCGCAGTTTCGGGAGGCCCTGCGCCTGCAACCTGAATTTGCGACGGCTCACAACAACCTCGGGGCTGCGCTCGCGAAGGTGCCCGGTCACCTGAACGAGGCCGTTGCCCAATACGACGAGGCGCTGCGCATCAGGCCCGACTTCGCCGACGCCCACGCCAATCTCGGCGACGCCTACTCGGATATGCCCGACCGGCTGAACGAGGCGGTTGCCCAGTATCAGGAATCGCTTCGCCTGAATCCCGACAACGCGGAAGTCCACAGCAACCTGGGGCTCGCTCTGAACGCGCAAGGGCGCCCGGCGGAGGCCATTGAGGAATATAATGAGGCGCTCCGACTGATGCCTAGCTTTGCCGAGATTCGTTTCAACATGGCGCTCGCTCTCCTCGCCATTCCGGGACGACAGAACGAGGCGGCGGCGCAGCTTGAAGCTTTCCTGCGGGCTCGACCGGGGAATCAGAGTGCCCTGCAGCTTCTTGGGCAGATTCGGGCGAATCAGCCGTAGGCGGCGACTCGCCTAGCCCGAATCAATCGAGAAAAAAGATCGCATATACTGGTACTCATTGGATATCAAGGAGGTGCAAACAGATTCCCGCAATGAACCCGGACATTATTGAGCAATTCAAACCAATTGATATCACTTGGGATGTAATGGATTTTAGCCTGCCCGACTGCGCCATTCGTCTGGCCCTTGAATACTAAGATGTCTGACGCGAAAGCCAGAGCTGTGTCGGGTAGTGAGGCTATGCAACTTCTACTGGTATCTAGCTTTAACTCCGACAACCTAGCTGCGTTATTGTCCAAGAGCGGGGAGTTGCCTGCTATACACGCCCACTCCGCTCCTTTTGGCCAAGTGATGCAAATCTTGTTGGAAACGGACGAGAACGTATGGTCCGAGAATTTAAGCGGGGCGTTAGTGTGGACGTTGCCCGAGAGCGCCAGCCTTGGTTATCGGAGGATGCTGGAGGGAGAGGCCGACGAAGCAGATCTGCTGACAAAGGATGTGGATGAGTTTTGCAATGCAATCAGGTCGATCCCCAAGCACATAAAATATATTTTTGTCCCTACCTGGGTGTCTGCTCCGTTCGAAGGGCGTCTTGGATTGCGGGACATGGATGTGCGGCGCGGGCTTTCTTTGGCACTGATGCGTATGAATGTCCGTTTGGCGGAAAGCTTTCAGGCGGATTCCCGGGTAGTCGTGCTGGACGCGTCAAGGTGGGTGGCGACGCAAGGTGAAAAGGCGTTTAGCTCGCGGCTTTGGTATATGTCCAAGACTCCATATAGTGTGGAGCTGTTCAAGGAAGCTGCGAGGGAGATTCGTGCGGCCATGTGCGCTTTGTTAGGCCTGAATAGAAAGCTCATCGTACTTGATTTGGATGACACGTTATGGGGCGGTGTTGTGGGGGATATCGGTTGGGAAAACGTCCGCCTAGGTGGTCACGATCCCATTGGGGAGGCGTTCGTAGATTTTCAAGTCACGCTCATGGCACTGACGCGTCGGGGAATATTGCTCGGAATTGTCAGTAAGAACGAGGAGAGCACGGCGATGGAGGCGATTCGTTTGCATCCCGAAATGGTATTGCGGCCGGATAATTTCGCGGGCTGGCGAATTAATTGGAACGACAAGGCCCAAAATGTGGAGGATTTGGCGGCTGAATTGAATCTCGGACTTCAATCCGTCGTGTTCATCGACGACAACCCTGCCGAGCGCGACCGCGTGCGTGCGGCCCTCGCAGAAGTTCTGGTACCGGATTGGCCCGCAAACCCGATGGAGTACAAAGCATCCTTGCTCCGTCTGCGCTGTTTCGACCAAGCACAGATCAGCACGGAGGACCGAAGGCGTTCGGAAATGTATGTTTCGGAGCGAAAACGGCGAGAGATCAGCACCCAGTCCGGATCTGTCGAGCAATGGCTGCGATCCCTTCAAATTGAGGTCTCGGTCGAACTGGTAACACCCGCCAACATCGATCGGATGACCCAGTTGATGAACAAGACAAACCAGATGAACCTGAGTACTCGCCGCATGTCCCGCGACGAATTGTGGGATTGGGGCAACTGCGAAGGAAACTCAATTCTGGGATTTCGGGTGCACGACAAATTCGGCGACTACGGGCTCGTGGGCATAGGAAGTCTCCACCTCGAAAATGAAAAACAGACAGGGGCCGTTATAGTGGACTTTATCTTAAGTTGCCGGGTGATGGGAAGGAAGGTGGAAGAACTCATGGTCCACGTCTTATCGCGTCATGCAAAGTCCCAAGGCGCTAAATGCCTGCGCGCGATCTATGTGCCCACGCAAAGAAATCAACCGTGCCTTCGGTTCCTTGAAGGCGCTGGCCTGACGAAAGAAGGAAATGCCTTCACGTGGGATTTGGCGGACGGGTATCTGAAACCCGAAGGCATCGGATTGTCTTTGCCATCGTCCTTCCAAGCGGAACGTTCAAGTGAACTATACCAACGGAGATCCCTAAAGGATGCCGCGCTCTAAAGAGCAAATGCCGATCTATATTGGATTGGGCGATTGTCAAAAAGGGCCTATGAGATAGGGCCGCCCCCAGTACAAACGAAATGAGCAAACATATGGTTAGGAGGTCGCTTGGTCGCTTATTGCATTTGGTAGCCAGGTTCGCGCCAGGCTCAACCAATTTCAGGGTTCTCCTGCATAGATGGCGGGGGGTACGGATCGGAAATGACGTCTTTATCGGCGATGACGTGTATTTGGAGAACGAATATCCTGAGCACATTGAGATTCAAGACGGCGTTCAGATCAGCATACGGGCAACGATATTGGCGCACACCCGAGGGCCTGGCAGGATAATTTTAGAAAAGTACTCTTACATCGGCCCCCATGTGGTCTTGGTGACCTCGGTTGGAAAAACGCTGCGGATCGGTGAAGGGGCGGTAATAGGTGCTGGGTGCGTCATCACCAAAGACGTCCAACCTCGCGCATTTGTCTCTGGCGATTTTGGGAGAACAGTCGCCATCGCGCGCGTGCCGTTATCGACTGCGGGCAGTATGGAGGAATTTATCAGAGGACTGGAACCGTTAAGGTCGGAGGAAAAAACGAAATAGCGGGCGGAGGGTTTAAGGACCTCAGGTCGACGGGACTTTCTTCGGAAATAAGCCTTGCTTGGCGCAGTGAGTGATGCCGTTTTTAGTTTCAACTTGGAGAATAAAGTTGAAGACAACGTTCGGGATTGCGTTAATTGCGCCATTGATCGGGTCAATGAGCTGTTGCCGTGTGGAGGAACGCTTCCCAATGACGAGGGAACCATTTTGCTGGGCCAAGATAGCCGGCTAGACTCCATGGGCTTTGTGAATTTGGTCGTCGCACTTGAGGACGAATTTTCAGAACGATTTGGACGGCAAGTGACTTTAACGGATGAATTGAATGCCGGTGACGGAGTTCGTACGGTCGGGGACTTGCACCAAGTCTTGATCCGATTGGCCCAGGTGCGCAATTAGGGTGACAGTCGTTAAATTGTGCGGCGTCTCAGATCCCGCCGCGGTGCGTGCCATTGTGGCGATTGCGTCATTTTGGAACGTAACAGTAACGATTGATGCGGAGTGCAATGGGCAGGTATCCGACGGGGTAATTTTTGGGGATGGATATTGGCAGCCGCGAATTTCCGAGCTCCTAGACGGCGCGCCTTTTCTAGGGTTTGTTGGCGGCAGCGCGCGCGGGACCGCCGACCCGGCCAACGAAGTAACATTTGCGGGCAATCCTGCGGTTCCAGAGACCCTCCGCGGCAAGACTCTTCTTTCGATCGAACCGACGTTCAGTGCCTCATTGAGGGCGGTGACCGCCATGGATGATGCGGCTTTCACTGTGGGGAGGGCCATCTGGAAGGTTTCATCGAATCGGCTTGGTTCTAGTTTTGTCGTGGCGACACCACCGCCATTGCTGAATGAAGGGAGCTGTCTTCCCCAGATATTCAACGGCGAGACTTTTCTACACGTCCTACCTGTTTGGCTTTTTCTTAGAGGGTTCGTGGCACAGACTTGTTGGCGGCCGCCCCCGCTCCGTGCGTGCATGGTCGTGGATGATCCAAATCTACATCGGCCAAGCTACGGCTATTTGAATTATCGAAAGGTACTAGAGTTTGCCCGGACTCAGCCCTTCCATCTGGCCGTTGCGATGGTGCCTCTGGACGGATGGTGGGTTAGCCCCAATGTCGCTAAAATTTTTCGCGAAAATCCCAATGATCTTTCCCTGTTGGTGCACGGAAACGACCATTTGCCCGGGGAGCTGGCACAACCTCTATCGGATGAGGAGCGTCGTGCACTCATTTCGCAATCTCTTGGCAGAACTCTGGCCGTGGAGCGGAAAAAGAGGCTCCAAGTCGATCGGGTGATGGCTCCGCCTCATGGAGTCTGTTCGCGCGAAATGATGGATTCCCTCTGGCGTGCGGGATTCGATGGTCTGAATTCCAACCGGTGGTCGCTTTGGAAGCATTCGCCTCCCGAAACTCTGCCTCAGGATGCATTCCTGAGGCCGGCCGCAATGCTTGCCGAAGGATTGCCTGTTGTGTCCCGTTTTCGCTTTAGCTCGCCCATTTTCCGAAACGAAATTCACATGGCTGCTCTTTTGGGGCAGCCGATTGTACCGTACGGGCACCATTTTGATTTTTCGCGGGACATGTCGGATGCAGTAGCGACTGCCGACGAGATCAATGCTCTGGATCTGGTCAGTTGGATGAGCATGCGCGAGATTCTTGAAACCAACTTTGAGCACCGGATTTCCGCAAATACCTTCGAGGTTCGACTATTTTCCAGGCGGATTTGCGGAACTATGCCCGCCGGAGTCACGGAGCTTGTGGTGACGCTTCCTGACAATGTTCCGTGCGGTACGGGGGAACTGCGGATCGAATCGAACGCAGGAACAACCTTCCATAAGTTGGCGGGTCGACTCGGTGAACCCATTTCGTTGCCGGCGGGATCCCGCTTTGAGGTTTGTTTGGCGACGGGTCCCCAGCCTCCGGAGCTGACGATCAAGTCTTTCAGAATGCGGCCCAAAGTGTTGTTGCGGAGGCTAGCCTCCGAGGTACGAGACCGGCTCTCACCGCTGGCGGCGCTACTGCGGAAGCCAGTTTAGATGTTGCTCGTGCGAAAGGTCACTCGCGAGACATCGCTACCCGTTCCACCTATCCGCTTCCGGCGTTATTGGCCTGCGCCGTGCGCTGCCCAGCGCCGATATTCCTACAGCCGCAGTGATGGAGAAATGAGGCAGCGCCGCATCGCACACAGAAATGGGGTGCTCTTATGCGAAAACCCAACGCTGAACTGCAAAATTTAAAGGCGCTTAAAGGAACGGATTCACAAACACCGTTTCTCGAATATGGGTCCTACCGGTCCGTTGGGAGAGAAAGAGAGCCCTCGGGCATGTAATGGGCCGCAAAGCCCATCTTGTCGGCCCACTCGTCGATCGTCTTCGAAACAGGCGACGTGCCGGTTGAGCCGCCGTGGCCCGCGTTGGGTTCGATGCGGACAAGGATGGGTCCCGAACCTGGGACCTTTGCTGCCTCAAACTGGAGGGTGGCGGCATACTTGAAGGAATGCGCGGGGAAAACCCGGTCATCGTGGTCGCCTGTCGCGACGAGGACGGGAGGGTACTCTGCACCCGCCCGAATTGTGTGGAGAGGGGAATAGGCGCGCAGGTACTTGAATCCGGCAGCGTCGTCGCTATTGCCGTAGTCAGAGGCCCATGCCGCGCCGACTGTGAATTTGTGGTAGCGTAGCATGTCCATCACCCCGACGGTGGGAAGTGCAACGGCGCACAGGTCCGGCCGCTGGTTCAGGACCGCGCCCACCAAGAGCCCGCCGTTCGAGCGGCCATCGATCACGAGCCTGTCCCTCTTTGTGTAGTTCCGGCTCACGAGGTAGTCCGCAGCCGCGATAAAGTCATCGAAGACATTCTGCTTCCTCTCCTTCGTGCCCGCCAGGTGCCACGCCTCGCCGTATTCCCCGCCGCCCCGCAAATTTGCCTGCGCATAAATCCCGCCCATCTCCAGCCAGACGGCGGTTGGCACCGAGAATGAGGGAGGAAATGAAATGTTGAAGCCGCCATACCCGTAGAGCCAGGTCGGCGTGGAGCCGTCCAGGCTCAGACCCTTTTTCGCCGTGATGAACATCGGGATCCGTGTTCCGTCCTTCGACGCGTAGAAGACCTGCCGTGTCTCGAAGCGCGTAGGATCAAATTGGGTCACTGGCCGCTGGAAAATCGCCTCGGCTCCCGTGTCGAGGTTGCGGCTGACGATCGACGGCGGCGTGAGGAAGGACGAGAAACCGTAGAAAAGCTCGGGGTCGTAACTCAACCCGCTTATCCCAGTCACGGCACCGATGCCGGGAAGGCTGACGTCGCCCTTTGGGGAGCCGTCTGTGCCATACACGGAAAGCCGCCCTTGGGCATCGTGGAGGGTGGAGACCACCAATTTTCCCCCTACGAGCACGACGTCCTCAATGCTATCGGTGCCCTGTGGAACCGGTGTCGTCCAGTTCGCCGCATCCGGAGAGGCGAGATCAATCGCCACCACCCTTCCGAGCGGCGCATCCAGCGAGGTGTGGACGAAGAAGACCGGTCCCTTGTTGCCCACAACGTCGTATTCCGCGTCAAATTTGCTCAGCAAACGAACCACGGGACTGTCAAGGTGCGGTTCCTTCGGCTCAATCAGGTCCGAATAGTACACAGCGTTATGGGTTTTTGTGTTCTGCTCGACCCTAATGACAAGGTACCGCCCATCGTCGGTCACGTCGGCACCGAAGAACCATTCGGGATGATCCTTCATTTCGAGGATCAAGCGGTCGGACGACTGATCTGTTCCCAGACGATGATAATAGAGCTGACGCCCAGAGAGTTTGCCGAACAGCTTGTCCCCTTTTGAGACCTCCGGGTAGCGGCCGTAGAAGAAGCCGGCCCCATCGTTCGTCCAGGCAGCGTGCGAGAACTTCACCCAATGAATGACGTCGGGCAGGTCCTTGCCGGTATCCACATCGCGCACGTGGAATTCATTCCAATCGGAGCCCGCTGTCGCGAGGCCGTAGCACAGAAGTTTGCCGTCTGCGGTCGGTGAAGGCTCGGTCAACGCGACGATGCCTTCGGATGACAGCGTATTCGGGTCGATCAGCACCCGTGGGGCGTTCCCTGGCCCGTCAATGACGTAGAGGACGGCCTGATTCTGCAGACCGTCGTTCCTCGTGTAAAACATGCGCCCTCCCCGCTTGAAGGGCAGCCCGAACTTTGGGTAATTCCAAAGCGTCTTAAGTCGGTTTCTTATGGGGATCCGCTCCGGCATCTTTTCGAGGGCTGCGGCCGCATTTGCCCGTTCGGCCGCGATCCAGGCCGCGGTTTCCGGGGAATCTATGTCCTCCATCCAACGGTAGGGATCGGCTATCTTATCGCCGAAATAATCGTCCACATGGTCGCCCCTTCGCGCCTGCGGATATTCCTCGGCATTCGCCGGTTTCGTAGCTGCCGCCGAAAGAATCGCACACAATATGAACAATTTCCGCAATTTGGAACGATTCATGGTACAGTGTGTCGGCTAAACACTGTGAACTCCAAGCTCGAAGTCCATCCGAGCGCCCGTGACCTGCGGTTTGACACCCTGCGGGGATTGTTCCTCGTCCTCATGACGATCAATCACTTGCCGACGGAGCTCAGGGCCTATACCGACCAGTCATTGGGGATTTTCTCGGCCGCCGAAGGCTTTGTCTTTCTTTCAGGGCTTATCGCCGGATGGGTCTACACCCGCAAATTTCGCGAATTGGGCCGCGAGGGGCTGAAGAATGCGTCGGCAAAGCGTGCAAAATCCATCTACTGGTGGCACCTCGGCGCTCTTTTCGGCGCTTTCTTCTGCGTCCAGGTGACCGAGCATTTTCTCGGATACTGTTCTCCGGCTGTTCCCAAGCTGTTCTTTGAGCACCCGCTCGAGGCCCTGGGACTCGGTGCATCGCTACTCTACCAGCCGGGCCTCCTGGACCTTTTGCCCATGTACTGCGTCTTTGTGATGCTGCTCCCTCTAGTCATAAGGGCCCTTGAGTGTGGCCACAGGTGGCTTGTCCTGGGAATCAGTGGCGCAGTCTGGCTGGCGATGCAATGGGCGCCGCCGGTCGACGGCGCGCCGCTCTACCCGATCAACACCGGCAGCTTCAACCTATTCGCCTGGCAGTTCCTCTTCATCGTCGGCGTCACGATCGGCCACGCCCGCATCAGCGGGTCGCAGCAGGTGGTCCGCCCGAACCCGTGGGTTCTTTTTTGCGCCGCGGCGGTCGCTGTCTACGGGTTTGGCCTCCACCACGGCGACTGGTTCCGGCTCTGGCCTGAGCACGCATTCGGAATCCTCCTGAACAAGCCCGCACTTGGCCTCTTTCGCATGGCGGACTTTGGGTGCGTCGCCTACCTCGTAGCGGCCTTCGGAGCGCAGTTTCCGAGGGCACTCACGTGGCGACCGCTGGAACTCCTCGGAAGGCACTCGCTGGCGGTCGTTGCCGCGCAAAGCGTAATGATCATGGCGCTCCTCCAGTTTCCCGCGCTGTTCGACACCGGCGTGCACCGGACACTCACCGCGGCCGTCGTTGTCGCGATGCTTTTCGCGGTGGCCGCGGCACGTGAGGCGCTGGCCTTGCGCGAACGGTTTGCCCGAGCCGCGTCACTCCGCACTCGCCAACCCGGGAACGGCCATCTAGTCCGTCCGGATGACGCACGAGCGGCTTGAGAGCCAGGTAAGGTTCATACTCGAGGTCGACAAGCTGAAGGAGGTGTTCCGCCAGACGCTCTGCACGCAGAGCCGACGGGCAGAGAATGACGCCGAACATTCCTGGCACCTCTGCCTTGCCGTGATCGTCCTCGCGGAGCACGCGAACGAGGCCGGGTTGGATGTGCTGAGGGTGCTGAAGATGCTGATCCTCCACGATCTCGTCGAAATCGACGTCGGGGACACGTTTGCCTATGACACCGCCCGTATGGCGGACCAGCATGCGCGCGAGGCAAGGGCCGCGGACCGGATATTTGGCCTCCTGCCTGCCGACCAATGCGCCGAATTCAGGGGGTTCTGGGACGAGTTCGAGGAGAACCGCACCCCGGAGTCAAAGTTCGCCGCCGCCATCGACAGTTTTCAGCCAATGCTCCTCAACTGCAGCACCGAAGGTGCAGCATGGAAGCGCCATGGCGTGACCGCGGACAGGGTGATCGCCCGCAACTCGCGCATCGCGCTGGCCTCGGACGATCTCTGGGAAAAGGCTGCCGGCATGATTCGACAGGCGGTGGAATCGAAGCATCTGGACCCGGCAAAATGAGGATTCCCGAGGGCGCGGTCCGTCAGTTCTCCCATTGAAGCCTTCTCGCGTCTGATCGCGAAACCCCCGGGATTTCGCCCGAGAAATGGCGAAGCGTCGTTGATCCCTCGATGGAATTTTGGGCCGCGGTCATTTCGTCCGGCTCAGAGGGTCAGGCGCCGACCCCTTCCGAATGGACGATCACTCCGTTCCATTCGACAAAGACCTTCTCGAGGTCGGCTGCCTCAGCCCATGTCCCTGATCGACCCAAACTCAGGCCCGAAAAGCCTCCGGTACGTCCGGACAATCGTTCCGTCGGTCAGGCCGGCCAGCCAGTCGCAGATCTGACGAGCCTTCGCTTTTCGCCCCTTTGCTCCGTCGACGAGCGCTCCAATTGCCGGCGGAAGTATCCGGACGACGCGCCGGCCGGGTTCCACGTAGTTCCGCCAGCAGGAGTCCCACAGGTCGAATAGGACCTTGCGCGCCTTGTGCTCCATCTGCTGAAGCTGGGGGCTCTCGAAGATAATGTCGTTTGCCAGCGTCTTGTAGAACAATGCCTGGCGCTCGGCCTCGGGCGCCACGACGAGCTCGTAGCGGTACCTGTTCGTCCTGCGCGTCATGAAATTGTCCCTCTCCCTAAGCCGACATCCCGTGATGAAGGCGCCTATCCTCGCCGAGAATATCCCCTCGACCCGCTCTGTTCGGATCGCCTCCAGGAGTTCGTCAAGAAGCTTTAGGCTCAGGGCATCGTCGACCTTCTCGTCGGCCCAGGCCTGTATCCGGTCGATTGTCAGGAATCCGGTCTTCACCCCGTCCACGATGTCGTTGAGCGAATACGCCGCATCGTCGGCCCAATCCATGATCTGGCACTCGACGCTCTTGAAGCGGTTGAGCTTCTCTCCTGGGGAAAGCCTCCTTGGGAGCTGCGCCCCGTCGAAAACGAACTCCAGAACCTCCTCCTGGGAATCATAAAGGAAGTGGTTGGTCGGAGGCGCCTTGAACTGCCGGTGCAGCGTCTTGTATTTGAGCACGCCGTCGATCAGCGCGCGGGTCGGCTGAATCCCCCGGACACCCGCTCGGTCCTGGTGCATCGTTTCGATAAGCAAGTGGAGCGTCTGGGCGTTGCCCTCGAACCCACCCCAGCGGCCCATCAGCTCCTGGAGCGTGCGCTCGCCTGAATGCCCGAACGGCGGATGGCCGAGGTCATGGGCAAGGCAGACAGCCTCGACCAGGTCCCCGTCGATGAAAAAGTCATCGCTGAGCGGCCCTTTGATCGTCCTCAGGAAGTGGCAGATCGATCTCCCGATCTGGGCCACCTCCATCGAGTGGGTCAGCCGCGTGCGATAGAAGTCGTATTCCCCCGACAGGAAGACCTGGGTCTTCGACTGAAGCTTTCGGAACGGGTGGGCATGTATAATGCGATCGCGGTCTATCTGGAACGCGTTCCGGTAGTCGGTCTTGCGCTCCCCGCCGTAAGTTTCCCTGTCGAACGCCCCGTAGAATCGGTTGGTCATCTGCTTGGGGGAGCTAGAACAAAGCGCCGTGCCGGACGCAATCCCGTACCGGGACCGTCATATTGGCGGTTCGGGGTTGTTTTGGGGTCAATCCGGGGCAACCTTCTGGACCAACAAGATGAGTGCAAAGACAATGCGTGCGATTTCGAAGATGAGGCCGGGTCCCGGCCTTGAGCTGACAGAGGTTCCCGTGCCGGTTCCGGGACCAAGCGATGTCCTGATCCGGGTCATTAAGACCTCCATCTGCGGGACGGACGTCCACATCTACAATTGGGATGAATGGGCGGCAAAGACGATCAAGACCCCGATGGTCATCGGCCATGAGTTTGTTGGCGTCATTGAGGAGGTGGGATCCGCCGTGCAGCGGTTCCAGAAGGGCGACCTCGTGGACGGCGAGGGCCACATCGTGTGCGGCGTCTGCCGCAACTGCCTCGCCGGCCGCAGGCACCTGTGCAAGGATACAAAGGGGGTCGGCGTCAACAGGAACGGTGCCTTCGCGCAGTTCCTCTGCATTCCGGCGACGAATGCGGTCCCCGTCGATCCCACCATTTCACTCGACGTCCTTTCCTGCTTCGACCCGCTCGGCAACGCGACCCACACGGCCCTCCAATTCGACCTCATCGGGGAGGACGTCCTTATCACGGGAGCCGGCCCGATCGGCTGCATGGCGACCGCCATCGCGAAGCACTGCGGCGCCCGGAAGATCGTCGTGACCGATACAAACCCGGACCGGCTCGCCCTTGCCTCCAAGATGGGCGCGACCCGAGTGGTCGACGTTTCGCGCGAACGCCTCCCGGATGTCCAGGCTGAGATCGGGATGAAGGAGGGCTTTGACGTGGGCCTCGAGATGTCCGGGAACCCCAGGGCGCTCAATGACATGATCGACAACATGGCGCACGGCGGCCGCATCGCGCTCTTGGGTATCATGCCCGCCGCCGCCGCAGTCGACTGGAACAAGGTGGTCTTCAACATGCTCACCATCCGCGGCATCTATGGCCGGGAGATGTATGACACATGGTACAAGATGACGGCGATGATCCAGAGCGGTCTCGACATCTCCCCCGTCATCACGCACCGCATGCCCTACACGGACTTCCAGCGCGGCTTTGACCTCATGCGCTCGGGCAAAAGCGGGAAGATCATCCTGAACTGGGACTGACCGCTCCCTTCGCCCGAGCATGCCGCCGTCCTACAAGGAGCACCTGTTAAAGGTCCTTTCCGAGATCAGCTCCGCCGGGCTCACCAAACGGGAGCGGGTCATCGCGACTCCCCAAGGATCCCACATTTCGGTCGCAAGCGGCGCCAGCGTGCTCAATTTCTGCGCGAATAACTACCTTGGCCTGGCCGACCATCCCGCGGTCGTCGCGGCGGCCCACGCCGCGCTCGACCGCTGGGGCTATGGTCTGGCCTCCGTAAGGTTCATCTGCGGCACCCAGGAGATCCACAAGCAGCTGGAGCAGCGCCTGAGCGAATTCCTCCGCACCGACGACAGCATCCTCTACTCATCCTGCTTCGACGCCAATGGAGGCGTCTTCGAGACGCTCCTCGGCGAGGAGGATGCTGTGATCAGCGACGAGCTCAACCATGCCTCGATCATCGACGGCATCCGGCTCTGCAAGGCGAAGCGCTACCGCTACCGAAACTGCGACATGGCCGAACTCGAGGCCAGGCTCGTCGAGGCGGAGACGGCCGGCGCGCGGTTCAAGCTCGTCGTCACCGACGGTGTCTTCTCGATGGACGGATTCATCGCCCCGCTCCGCGAGATCTGCGACCTGGCCGAGAGACACGGCGCGCTCGTGATGGTGGACGACAGCCACGGCGTGGGCTTCATGGGTCCAAATGGGCGAGGCACACCCGAGCATTTCTCGGTCATGGACCGAGTCGACATACTGACCGGCACGCTCGGCAAGGCGCTCGGGGGCGCCTCCGGCGGCTACGTGAGCGGACGCCGGGAGATCATAGAGCTCCTTCGGCAGCGCTCCCGGCCGTATCTCTTCTCCAACACGCTTCCACCCTCGATTGCCGCAGCCTCCATCGCGTCCATCGACCTCATTGCCCGCTCCCCCGAGCTCAGGGAACGCCTTCACTCGAACACGAAATATTTTCGGGAGGGGCTGGCACAGGCGGGTATGTCCATCCGGCCCGGCACCCACCCGATCGTCCCCGTCATGTTGGGCGACGCTTCGCTCGCCCAGAAATTCTCGGCGCGCATGCTGGAGAAGGGAATCTACGTGATCGGCTTCTTTCATCCCGTCGTGCCGCAAGGTGCGGCCAGGATACGGACGCAGGTGAGCGCGGCGCACAGCCGCGAGGACCTGGATACCGCGATCCGAGCGTTTGCCGAGACGCGAAAAGAGCTCGCGGGCTAGCCTGCGAGACGGCACCCCTTTTCCAGTCACCATGACAAAGATCTCCGACGCAGCCCTCCGGCGACTGGAAAAATCCGCCCGCTCCGCCGCGACCCGGGCCTACGCCCCCTACTCCAAGTTTCCCGTAGGCGCGGCCGCCCTTGGCGGCTCGGGGCGCATCTACGCCGGATGCAACGTTGAGAACGCGTCCTATGGCCTCTGCAACTGCGCTGAGCGAACGGCCATTTTTTCGGCAATCGCAGCGGGCGAGAAATTGATCAAGGCCGTCGCCGTGTTCACGCCGACCCCTCTCCCCACGGCTCCGTGCGGCGCCTGCAGGCAGGTGATCAACGAATTCGGACCCGACGCGGTCGTCATCAGCGTCTGCGACACGAAGAACCGGATCGACACGCGCCTGTCGGCGCTCCTTCCCGCGGCGTTTGGGCCCGGCGACCTGGACTAGCTTGTCCCAAAAAATCCGCGCACGGCGTTCTCAATCTCAGCGGCGGGGAACTCCCGCTCGGTGCGGTCACCGAGATCGCGCATCTTGACGACGCCCTTTGCGAGCTCGTCGCCTCCGTAAATGAGCGCGATCTTCGCGCCAGAGTCCGCCGCCGCCTTGAACTGTTTTCCGAAAGCCAGGTCCTTCATGGGGTATTCCACGCGGTACCCGCCGGCGCGAAGCCTGTTGATATCCGCGAACGCCGCCTTTCGCTCGGCCTCGCCTCCGATGATGCAGAATACATCCGGCGCCTTCGAGACGACCGGAGTCAGGCCCCGTTCCTCGAGCAGGAGCGCGAAGGTCATGTCACCAATCGCGAAACCCACGGCAGGAAGTTCGGACCCGCCCAGCTTGCCGACGAGGTCGTCGTAGCGACCGCCGCCCGCGATCGCCCTGAGTTCGCCCTTCCTGTCAAATGCCTCAAAAACGAAGCCCGTGTAATAGGCCAGACCGCGGACCACACCGAGGTCGACCTGGATGAAGGCAGCGAGGCCCATCGCCTCAAGGCCGCCCAGCAGCTTCCGCCAGTCGGCGAGCCTAGCGGCCATTGCGCCGAAGCCATCGCTCGTCCCGAGTTTTTTCTCGAGGTCGCCGAATGACCGGATCGCGAGGAAATCGAGCACACCCTGCTTCACATCTACGGCAAGGGGACCGAACGCCTCCTCGTATCCCTTGAACGCATCGTCGCCGCTGCGCTCGTGCTTGTCGACCGCGGACAAGAGTGCGCGTATCCGCGGCTCATCCAAGCCCAGCAAGGCCAGATAGTGAAACCAAAGGTTGCGGTCGCTCAGGCGCACGAGGAAATCATTCTCGGTCAGCCCGAATGCGCGCATGCTCTGCACGAGGAGGGCGATCAGCTCGATCTCAGCCTCGGGTCCCGGCTCGCCGAAAATGTCCGCATTGAGCTGGGAAAAGCACCGACCCCTTCCCTTCTGCATCCGCTCGTACCGGTAAAAATCGGCGATGCTGAACCACTTGATCGGGCGCTTGAGCGATCCCGCCCTTTCGCCGACCATCCTGCAGACGCTGGGCGTCATCTCGGGGCGAAGCGCGACCTCGCGCTTGCCCTTGTCTCTGAAATTGAAGAGCTGCCCCTCTATCTCGTCTCCCGATTTCGCGCGGTAGAGGTCCAGCGGCTCAAGCACGGGGGTGTCATATTCCGCAAATCCAAACGCGGACGCGGTCTGCCGCCAAAGGCGAAAGATGTGAGTTCGTTTGGCGAGGTCCTCCGGGTAAAAATCCCGGAATCCAGGCAGGGTCTGGAACGTGGCCATCAGCGACGGACACGTTGCAACACGCCCCTCACAGGGCGAACCAAAAGTGCGCCGGCACCGCTCGCCCTCAGGTGAGGGTGGTCAGGTCGAGCTTCTTAAGCTGTTGCTTGAGAATCTTGCCCGCCTTGAACTTGACGACGGCTCTCTGGGGAATGATGACTTCCGCCTCGGGCTTGTTGGGGTTTCTGCCGACCCGCTGTTTCCGCACCTGGACTTCCAGGACGCCAAAGTTACGCAACTCGACGTTGCGTCCCTCTGACAGGGCTTTTTGTACGATGTCGAGGGTCTGTTGGACCGTATCGACGATCTGTTTCTGCGGGAATCCAGCCTTTCGGTAGATCTCCAACACGATCTCGCGTTTTGTGAGGTTCGTGGACATGAATTGTTCCTTTGGCTATATGCTTTACTGAAGCATCTTAAATTATTCGTCTGAGATGAATTGCGTCAATACTTATCACCGCTGAAACGTGCCTGATCCCATCGCTGTAAATTCGATGTTTGGGCGCATAGCCCGTCGTTATGACCTCACAAACAGGGTTTTGAGCGTAGGAATCGACATTTATTGGCGATTTTGTCTCGTTTCTGCCGTTCGACGGCTCCAACCAGGGACAATCCTGGATTTGGCGACAGGCAGCGGTGACGTCGCATTCGCCCTCATTAGGGGCCTTCCGCGAGGAACTACGGTGCTTGGCATGGACTTCTGCCTTCCTATGATTGAGGAAGCCGAGGCCAAGAAAGCGGCCCTTTCCTGGGTTCCCGGGGACTTGGAGTTCAGACAAGGCGATGCGCTGGACCTTCCCCTCCCAGATGCCAGCTTCGACGCTGTAACGATGGCATTCGGCTTTCGAAACATGGCCGATCGAGCGCGCTGCCTGTCCGAGATGCGCCGCGTCCTGAGACCCGACGGCCGCCTCTTCATCCTGGAATTCTCGAAGCCTTGGAAATGGCTGCGTCCGCTCTACGATTTTCACCTGCGCCACATAATGCCCCCCATCGCGGGCAAGCTGACAGGCGACCGAGCCGCTTATGAATACCTCTGCGGCTCGATTGCCGCATTTCCAGACCGCGACATGCTATCCGCGGAAATCCGTTCCGCCGGGTTTTCCGACGTGGCGGCGACTCCTCTCACCACCGGGATCGTAGCGATCCACACGGCGCGGCGGGACGCGGCCGTCAGTTGAAGGACTTGCCGCAGCCGCAGGTCGTGTGGGCGTTGGGATTCTTGATCTCGAATCCCTTGCCGTGGAGGCCATCGTCAAAATCGACGGTCGTCCCGTCAAGATGCTCGAGGCTCTTGGGATCAACGACGATCGCGACGCCCTCGCTCTCGAATGCGGCGTCATCCGCCTTTGGGTCGTCAAACGACATGCCGTACTGCAAGCCTGAGCACCCGCCGTTTTCAATGAAGAGTCGGAGTCTTGCGGCGGGAGCATCCGCACCCGCGCGCATTGTCCTGACCTGGTTTGCGGCTCGCGGCGTCAGTTGAATCATTACATAACCCTACAGGCGTGAAAATCCCGTGTCAAACGGCCGCGCTTTTGCTTGTGCACCAACGTTGAAGCAGAAATCGGGCCGAATGCCCGGAATGTTCACTTGCAAGGGGCGAATTCGGCCGTTTCGATTCCCGGGCGGTGGCTTCAATTAGTCAAATTCTCAACGAGATCAACTATGAGATGGTCCGGCAGCTCGCGGAGGGCGGCATGGGCGTCGTTTACGAGGCCCACCAGCTTGGGGCCGGCCAATTCAGGAAGACGGTAGCAGTTAAGCTGATCCGTGAGGAGTACTCTTCCATCCCGGAATTTCAGAAGAACTTCATCGGAGAGGCCCGGCTGGTGGCGGACCTAATCCACACAAACATAGTCCAGACCTACCACCTTGGCCAGATCGGGGGGCAGTACTTCATGGTCATGGAGTATGTGGGCGGCCAGAACATTGAGCAGTTCCTGGATAAGCACCGCCAGTTGAACAAGCAGGTGCCGGTGGACCTGGCCGCCTTTATCGTCTCCAGGGTGGCGCGCGGCCTCACCTATGCCCACCAGAAGCGCGACCGGAACGGCCATCACCTCAACATTGTCCACAGGGACATCGGGCCGAAAAACGTCCTTATGGGATATGAGGGCGACGTTAAGCTCACGGACTTCGGAATCGCGAAGGCCCTGAACCTGATGTACAACGAGGAAGGAAAGGTCATTGCCGGAAAGGACGAATACCTTTCCCCTGAGCAGGCGAGCTACGCGATCACTGACGCACGCGCCGACCTTTTCCCTTTGGGCATCGTACTGACAGAGATCCTGCTGGGGAAGAACATTTTCCGGAACGTGGACCGCACGCAGTCGCGCAGGAATATCCTGACGATGCCGATCCCAAAATTCTCTACGCTCAGGCCCGATATCGACGAGCGTCTCGAGGCCATCATCCAAAAGGCGCTCCGCCGGGACCGCGACCAGCGCTACCAGTCTGCGGGCGAGATGCTGAACGACTTGGAGCTCTACCTTTACAGCGACGGCTACGGCCCCACCAACGAAAAGCTCGGGACGTACCTGAGGGACCTCTTCAACGTGCGCGACCCCCAGCCGACGCTGGAGCTCGCCGCCCTGCCTCGCCCGCCGGAACCATGAGTCCCAAACTGACTCAAATCCGATGAGCACAGGAGGTTTCAGCCAGGATCTCCGCCAGCGCCAGACGCAGTCGCTGGTGCTAGCGCCACAGCTTCGACAGTCGCTCAAGATCCTCCAGGTGGCTGCGCTTGACCTGAGGTCGGTCATCCAGGAGGAACTCCAGTCAAACCCGACTCTGGAGGAGCTTCCGATGGACGCCATGAGCGTCGAGAAGCCGGAGCCCGAAAACGGGGAGTCCGACGCCAATGGGGATGACACGGCGGCAAGCGCGGAGGGCACGCCGGAACAGGCGCCTGATGCGAAGGGCGAGGAGATGGATTTTTCCAAGGAGTTCGAGATTCTCGGGAAGATCGACGACGACTGGCGCGATTACATGGCGAACGCCGGCGGGACGCAGAGTTACTCGACGGAGGACGCCGAGCGCCGGCAGCATTTCTTCGACTCGGTCGCCACCGAGACCTCCCTCCAGGAGCACCTGATGAGGCAGGCCGAGATGACCGACCTCTCGCCCAAGGCCGTCGAAGCGATGAGGCACCTCGTGGGAAGCCTCGACGACCGCGGCTTCCTGACCGTGAAGGCCCCGGACGCGGCGCTCCAGACGGGGCTGCCCCTGGAGGCTGTTCAGGAAGCCATGTCGGCCCTGAAGACATTCGACCCCCCGGGGATAGGCGCCGAGAGCCTTGCCGAGTGCCTGCTGGCCCAGCTTTCGGCAAAGGGAAGGCCCGACTCGCTGGCGGCAAGGATCATCCGCGACCATTTCGAGCTATTGACCCGGCGCAGGATCCCCGAACTCTCCCGCAAGCTTGGCGCGGCCTCTGACGACATCCAGCTGGCAATTGAGGAAATCGGGAAGCTTGATCCCGCGCCCGGCAGGCAATTTGCCGAGGACCAGAACCGGGTGGTCGTCGCCGATGTCATTGTCGAGCACGACGGGAACGAGTGGAAGATCCACCTGAACAATGACTACATCCCCCGGCTCAGGATCTCGAGCACCTACCGCGACCTGATTGCGAAGGGCTCGCTGTCGAAGAGCGAGCGCGACTACCTCAAGGATCGGATGCGCTCGGGCAAGTTTCTGATCGACTCGATCGAGCAGCGCCAGCGGACGATCGAGCGAATCACCCGCGAGATCCTCAAGGCCCAGATGCCGTTCTTCGAGCACGGCGTGTCCCAGCTCCGGCCGCTCACCATGACCCAGATCGCGGACGTTGTCGGCGTCCACGAGACGACAGTCAGCCGCGCCATCGCGAACAAGTACATCCGGACACCCCACGGCGTCTTCGAATTCAAGTACTTCTTCACGCCCGGCTACCAGAATGACAATGGCGCGTCGGTTTCCAACACGAGCGTGAAGGAGATGATTGCGGACCTTGTCTCGGCGGAGGACAAGGCCTCACCCTTCAGCGACCAGGAGCTCGTGACGAAGCTTCAGGAAAAGGGCATCAACATCGCCCGCCGCACGGTCGCCAAATACCGCGAGGAGCTCGGAATTCTCCCGAGCAACCTCCGTCGCGACTACAAATAGGCGGCGGGGTCGATCCGCAGGGAATTCCCTGCGAAACGCCCGGCGTCGGCCGCGTCGATCCACGCGGCGAAGCCGATCATCGCCGCGTTGTCCCCGGTATGCTGCGACTCGGCCGCAACGAAGCTGGCGCCTGCGTTGCGAGCGGCCTCCTCGATTGAGGACCGCAGTTCCAGGTTGTTCGCGACTCCGCCCGAGAGGCCGACGCTTCTGTAGTCGCCCAAGGCGAGCGCCTCCTCGGTCTTGCCCGTGAGTGCGTCCACGACAGCCGACTGGTAGCTCGCGCATAAGTCCGGAAGTGACCCGCGAACGGCGGCCTCCTCCATTGCCTGCACTCGGTAGCGAAGGCTCGTCTTTAGACCGGAGAAGCTGAAGTCCAGGCCCGCCTGCTTCCCGATGCCGCGGGGAAAATCGAAGGCGTCGGGACGCCCGCTTCGCGCGAGCTTCTCAATGGCAGGGCCGCCCGGGTAGCCGATTCCAAGCAGCTTAGCCCCTTTGTCCAGTGCCTCGCCGGCCGCATCATCGCGTGTTGCTGAGATTCTTGTGATCGACCGGTCCGTTGATATCGAGAACAGGAGGGTGTTTCCCCCGGACACAATGAGTCCGAGATGCGGCAGGAGCGTGGCGAGTCTCGCTTGGAAGTCCCCAGGTGCCTCGCGGTGGGGTCGGATGAACGGCGACCAGGCATGCGCTCGAAGATGATTCACGCCGACAATCGGCAGCCTAAGCGCCCGGGCCACTGCCTTGGCCGCCGCGGTGCCGACGGCGAGGCAGGCGGCGAGGCCCGGCCCCCGCGTGACTGCGACCTGCGACACCCGGGTCCACGGCGCGCTTGCCTTCGCGCGCTCCAGGAGCGAGCCGAAATTCTTCAGGTGCTCGCGCGTGGCGATATCGGGCACGACCCCGCCGTGCGCCGAATGGAGATCGATCTGGCTATGGATCCATTCACAGGCAATGCCTGCATCCGGGTCGAAGACAGCGAGCGCTGACTCATCGCAGGAGCTCTCAAAGGCGAGAATCACCTATTGAACGACCTCGCCGCCTTGAGCACGTCGAGGGCCGCGTCGAGCTGCCGGTCCTCGATCGGCGCAAAATCGAACCGGTCCTTGAATTCGCCGGGGTCGGTGAGGTCGGGCCTCGACGTCTGCTCCTCGATCTTCTGGTCCTCCTCAGGGGTCATCACGACCTCGACCTGGGGAACGATTCCCTTTCCATTGATCAGGGCGCCGCTGGGGGTGAAGTAATGGGCCGTGGTCAGCCGGAGGCCCTCCCCGTTCTTGAGCTTGAAAATCGTCTGCACGGAGCCTTTCCCGTAGGAGCGCTCGCCGACCACGACCGCGTGGCCTGCGTCCTTGAGGGCTCCCGCGACGATCTCGGCGGCGCTCGCTGTGAGGTCGTTCACGAGAACGGCGACGGGAATCTTTATCGGCTCCCCTTCAGTCTCCGAGAGGTAATTTTCACGGTCGGAAGCCTTGCGGCCCTGGTAATACACGATCAGGTCGTCCTTCTTGAAGAATGGCTCCGCCACCGCTACAGCCGCGTCGAGCGGGCCGCCCGGGTTGTTCCGCAGGTCGATGACAAGGCTGTCGATGCCCTTCCTGAGAAGCTCGTTCAAGGCGTCGTCGAACTGCTGGCCCGTGTGGTCATTGAATTCCTGGATCTGGATGTAGCCCGTGATGCCGTCGATCACCCGGGTGCCCCTGATGCTCACGATCTTAATGACCTCCCGGACGAGGTCCAGGTCGAGGTGCCTCCCATTGCTGGGACGCACGAGGCCCACCCGGACATGGGTGTGGGGCTTGCCCCGGAGCCTGTCGACAATCCTGTCCATCGGGACGTTGTGTTCGACCGGAGCTCCGTCGATGCTGACGATCTGGTCTCCGAGCAGAATGCCGGCCTTTTCCCCCGGCGAGCCGGCAATGGGATTGATGACCGAGAATGCACCCTTGCGCACCTCGACCTCGATCCCGATGCCGCCGTATTCCCCGGTGAGGTCCTCCTCCAGCTCCTCATTGTCCTTCGCCTCGAGGAACTGCGAATGAGGGTCGAGAGAGTCGACCATCCCGTGAAGCGAAAGGCGGGCAAGCGCGTCGTAGCCTGAAGCGTTCGCGTCGACATAGTTCTCGTTGACGGTCTTCATGACGTCCCGGACATAGGCCGAGGACCGGTCCAGGTCGCGGTTGGGAAAGAGCGACCAGGAGCCCGACATCCTTATGGAGGCTACGCAGGCGGCAAACCCCACAATAGCCGCCCCGGCCAGGACTAATACCCGTTTGAACATGAATGTAAGTGTGTCCATCGGCCACGTTTTGTAAATGATGCTGACTGGGAAGGGTGGTATGAAGCGGGGACGGACTTGCGCTGGGATCTGGGAAACCCGATGCGGGTCCCCAGGACAGGGCGTTCTCGACTCCGGCTCCTCGTTACGCAAGTTCTACCACGCAATGGAGTCCCCCATCCCACCTGCCGGCGAAAGCATGGGAGACACAGGACGATTTTGGGGCGGCGACGTTGCATGGGCGGCCGTGGCCGCGGCGATAGTGATATGCCTGTATTGGTGGACG
>CAAGKR010143908.1_pt1 | contig 34474 bp, 31 predicted proteins | sample 2556971 | NCBI WGS metagenome assembly CAAGKR01 (sample SAMEA5207829, study PRJEB30636) | soil metagenome | biome: forest; feature: boreal; material: soil | place: USA | collected 2011-09 | depth 1 m | reverse complement strand
CTCGGCGACCCCGATGCGCTCGGCGACCCCGATGCGCTCGGCGACCCCGATGCGCTCGGCGACCCCGATGCGCTCGGCGACCCCGATGGACTCGGTGATGGGCTTGCAGCGGCTAAGACGTTGGCAATCGGCAGCGCAGCGGCGAGTGAGCCACCGACGCCGACCAGCGTTGCGTATTTGAGGAACGCCCTGCGATCCCTCTCGTCTGAGAACTGGATCACGGAACGCCCCTCGAAAGGGTCTTGGTTCACTTGGTATGACCTCCTGTTGCGGTTCGGTTGGAACTTCTGAGTGATGGGTACCCATCACGGGTGTACTTAGGTAGCTACGACGCGTGAGCGACGGCGGATCAAAAACTTGTGAGTCCCCCGACACACATTTCAAAAATCGGTATCGCACACCAGCGCGGCGTTTCGTGTACGTGGGGAGACTCTTGGAACCTCTTTCGTTGGGGAGTACGCACGAGAGCAAGCGAATACGGACCGGCTAGCAGGGTCTGACGCTCCTTCTCAGACGCGCGCCAAGCGCCACTTCTCAGAGAGGCGTTTAGAACACAACCTACGCGGGGCTTGTAGCGTTCAAGGACTGAACGATCCAGACCTGGCGGGCGCACTCGCTGAGCGCAACGAGGAAGCGCTTGCCGAACTCTATAACCGGTACTGGGGGCTCGCCTACGCCACCGCCATCCGAATTGTTCGCGACCCAGCAAGCGCCGAGGATGTTGTCCAGGACGCATTCCTGAAGGTTTGGAACAATGCCACGCACTTTGTCGCTAGCCGGGGTTCACTGCGCTCCTGGCTCATCATCGCGGTCCGTAACCGCGCGATCGATTGTCTGCGCGGGCGCTCGGCCCACGATCGTCAGGAGTGTGAGCTAAAGCCCGGGCTCAAAGCCACTGAACCCACCTCCGACCCATGGAGGTGGGTCTCAGTTTCGGTGCAGCGAAAAGCAGTCCGCGAGGCCTTGGACAGTCTCCCGTTCCAACAGCGTCTGGCCGTGGAGTTGAACTACTTCGGCAGCTACACCCAACCCGAGATCGCAAGCATGATGGGCGTTCCATTGGGCACCGTCAAAGGAAGGGTGCGACTTGGCCTACAGAAACTGAGTACATCCCTCAAGGGTATTGCCGTGTCCGACGTCTGAACGTGGTCCCAAGTGTCAGGGTGTCCACCGAACCGGGTCAACTCCATTCATGGGCGGGGAGACCGAGCGGGTCGGTCTCCTCGCATACTCCTAAGAGCTTTTTATCGTCCGTCGTACCCGAACAGACAGTGCTGCTAAGTCGCGAAGCGCGTTGTCATGGGTGAGCAGTCCAGAGCCCTCCCCTGGGGCCAATTCGTGGTCAGCGAGTGCGACTTTGAGCCGTACCGGGTTTCGGCTTCGACAACGCGTCGGTTAATCCAATGCAGGCCAGATCGCGGACGAGGGGCTCTGCGAATGCCCCGGCGCGCTTTGGCTCATACTTCCCATGTTGTGCGGACGGTCGCATACACCTTTAGCACGCTCGGTCAACCGTGGTCTTCGGGATCGCCGATCTGGGCGACTGCCAGCTTGATAGCCAAGCGGGGAGGCCCACCATCGCCACGGTGCTGGTTGTAGACGATGATCGGGTCGTCGCTGAAATGTATCGCGTGGCGCTGTCGCGTGCCGGCAACGATGTTCTCGTCGCGAACGATGGTCTGGCGGCCTTGCGATTGGCTTTGACTGCCCGGCCGGACTTTATCTTCCTCGACATCCGAATGCCAACAATGGACGGCATAGCGGTGTTGAGATCACTCGGAGCAACAAAAGGAACGAGGAACATACCAGTCGCGATGCTTTCGAATTACGACGAACCCGGCCTTGTTCGTGAGTGCCTCGACCTTGGCGCCAAGGAATATCTGGTCAAGGCCGGAACCAACCCGGCCGACCTTGACCGAATCGTTACGCAATGGCTGCGGTCGACCAAGTAACGGGTACTGGAAAATCACCTTGCGGCAGGCGCCGTAACTTCCTCGCCTCGGGGTAAGGTCAGAAGGGTTGTCGCAAAGGACTTCGGGATCGGCATCTTCCTCCGATCAGAACGGATCGCGGCATCAGCTCGTTGACCTCGCCTTTGATGCGATGTTCGTTCGGAGCTTTCGGGGCCGGACCATCACGTATTGGAACGAAGGCGCTGAGCGCCTTTACGGCTGGACCCGTGACGAGGCGATCGGCCGGCAGCCGGCTGAGCTCCTAGGCTCCCAGTATCCGATTCCACTCGAACATATCGAGCGGGAACTGGAGATAAATGGACGGTGGGAGGGCGAGATCGTGCAGCGTCGCAAAGACGGCAGCCAACTTACCGTGCAGGCGCGATGGGGACTGCAAACCGATATTGCGACTCGACCGCATGCGATCCTCGAGATCAACTCGGACCTTAGTCGCGAAAGGCACGCCGTAGATGAGCTGTCCAAGAGTGAGGAACGCTTTGCTTTGCTTGTGTCCGCCGTCGTTGACTACGCGATCTTCATGCTCGATACCAGCGGCCGGATCATGAGTTGGAACGAAGGCGCGCAACGAATCAAGGGTTACGCAGCGTACGAAATCATCGGTCAGCATTTCTCGGTTTTCTACCCCGCTGAAGACGTCGCGCGGGGGAAACCCAGCGAGATGCTCGAAAAAGCTGCCCACGACGGTCGGCATGAAGACGAAGGATGGAGGGTCCGAAAGGACGGCTCCAAGTTCTGGGCCAGCGTGGTCTTGACGGCGCTATGCGATCGGGACGGAGTCCTACGTGGTTTTGCCAAAGTCACACGTGACATAACTGAACGGCGTAACGCCGACGAGCGGCGCGAAGCGGAACATAATCGCGAGGCGGCCCAACTTCGTGCACACGCCGATCAGATGGCCGAACTCGATCGACTGAAGACTGAATTCCTCAACCTTGCGTCTCATGAGCTGCGTGGACCGCTTTCAGTGGTTCGCGGCTATAACTGGATGCTCCGCGACGGCATCGTGCAGAGCGAAGAACTGCCGGGGATAGCCAAAATCGTTGAGGCGAAGCTCGCGCAAATGAACCTTCTGGTGGAGCAGATGCTCGAGGCCGCGCGACTCGAGGCTGACCGAGCGGGACTGAATCGCACAACATTCGATCTAATTGGCGTCGTGTTGGAACAGGTGACTGCATTCACCTGGATTTCCGACTTGCATCGTATTGAGGTCGTCAAGCCAGTACGACCAGTCCTTATCTCTGCCGACCGCAGCAGGATTGCGACCGTTGTTGCCAATCTCCTCGACAACGCAATCAAATACTCGCCAGAAAATGATGGGATTCGGCTTAAAGTGGGCCAGAGGGGGGGCTATGCATTCGTAGCCGTGCGCGACCGTGGAGTTGGCATTGCCTCCGAGCACCTACCTCTTCTCTTCCAGCGCTTTAGCCGGCTGCCGACCGAGCAGAACGTGACTACTCCGGGCACTGGCCTGGGCCTTTTTCTGTGCCAAGAGATCGCTCGGCGGCACGGTGGTGTTATCGAGGTCGAGAGCTATCCAAGCGAGGGCAGCGTGTTCACTTTGCGGCTGCCCGTAACGACCGAGGGCGAACATCCGTAGTGCTCCGGAGCCAAATCTGAATACGCGAATCGAGCGGCTGCGGCCGGGCCGGCTTCGCTGGCTACATCGTGGTTTCGAGATAACTTGTTGTTGGGCTCTGCGCCCGTCACGACTCTATTCCCTCTTGCACCAGCGTCATGTGTATGGATTGGCAGTGCAGTTCGCAAGGAGCAGCCGCCGAGTACCGAGTTCGATGAAGACGATGACGTACAGCGTCTGCAGGAAAACCGTGTCGATCGTGAACAAATCGGCCGCAATGATCGCCGAGGTATGCGCCCGGATGAACTGTCGCCAGGCAGGACCGCCCCGGCGGGGCGCGGGTGGAATCCGATGCTCACGCAGGAGCATCCGGATGGCGGTCGCCGAGACTTTGATGCCGAGTTTGAGCAGTTCGCCTTTGATGCGGCGATCTCCCCAGCGTGGGTTCTCGCATAGGTGAGACGCGCTTCCCGGGCGGCCTCCGCGGCGTCCGGGGGCTGCGTCAGGCCGCCGCCGGCGGCGTGGGTCTGCGTCCGCCCCATGCTGACTGGAAGTTGACCTGCAGGGCCCGCTTGCGTGCCCACAGGCGGGCGATCAACTCCTCGCGAGGGGTTGCTTCGTCACAGGGAACGCCGAGCTGCCAGAGGTTGGCCTGCACCTCGACGGGGATGGCTTCGTCGCAGCGGTGAGGCCGCGCGACCTTCGACAGGACCTGGCCGACCTGGAGGAGCATCAGCTCTTGTTCGCTCATTACCTCGAGAACGCGTCGGGACGCGACGGTACCGGCCGGCGGCGCCGAGTTCCCCGCGCGTCACGATGAACGCCTGCACCGCACGCTCCAGGTCGTCGCGCGAATGGGCGGCGGACACCTGGGTGCGGGTGAACCCGCGCGATGCGTCACCGGCCGGTGGTTCACCGCTACGACATCACGGACAAGGGTTTCGTCCCAGGAGACGAGCTAACCGTTACTCGCTGAGGCTCAGTCGCTCTCCGCGACCGCCGACGGGGCATTCTCGAGCATGCAGCCTGGCGCCCTCGGCGCCATAAGTGGGGTCAGGACCGTTCGAGCTTCAGCTGCATGACGCCCGTCGACTGTCAGTGATGGGCGTCCCCCACCCCAGCCTCCACCTTTGCAGGGAGGGGAATTCAGCTCTTCTTCGCCTGCGCGTTGCTAATGCGGGCGGCGCGTGACTTGCTCATGCCCTTCTTCTTGAGTGCCTCGTAGGTTTTGGGTCGCTTGATGGACGGTCCGGGTTTCTTGCCAGGCATCGATCCCTCCTTTCTTCGTAGCGGCGGATGCCCGCCATCAATGGAACGCACAGGCGCCTGCAAATTCCCCCTCGGGCGGTGATTTCGTAGATGTTTGGGACCCCGGGTAGACCGCCCGGCGTGGGCGCTTACTAACTGAGGAGCAAGCCCATGGCCATATTCACGCCACCGTCGATGCGGCGCCGGCCGCCCGCCTGGGTCGAGGAGCCCCACTCCGAGCCGAGCACGATCGGCCGCGCAATCGAGGACATCGAGCGGGCGGCGAAGGCCTCGTGCGGCCCGATCGACCTTCGAAGCGAGCTTGCCGGCTTCCGGGTGGAGGATGCCCGCCGGGCGCTGGCGGGCCTGCCCGCGCCCGGCGACTACAAGGTGCTTGTCAAGCCACTGCGCTACCGCAAGAGGCCTCACCTTTCGGCCCTGTGCGAGTTCGACGTCAGGCGGATCGTGCTAAGGGTGCCCGAGCCCTTCCGCTCTTTCGACGAGCTGGTTTACCACTCGGCCCGGCGTAAGCCGGAGCCTGGCATGCCCCTTCACCTAACCGATGCGTTGAATTGCCACCAAAGAAAGAATCTGCTGGAGCCACAGCGTGTCGCGGGCGTTGCGTTAACGATGCGCGCCAGGGCCGGCGGGCATTGCGGTAAGGCTGGTCGGGGAGTCGGCGTCGACGAGCGCTGGATCACAATCCAAGGCTCACGCGTCGTCAGGCTGCTCGCCAACTGAGCCGAAGGGATGAAGCTCGCACGGGAGGCAAGAAGGCGTGCATTCGAGGACCTCGGCCATTTCCGTGACTTCGAAGAACTCCCGCCACGTGCGGTGGAGTTGAAGTCTGGCCCCGCAGCAACCGGGAGAGGTCCCGCATCGGGCCCTCGAACTCCATCCCTATATCCCGGTCGAGCAGTGACCTGTACCGCTCGATCTGGCCTTGCCGACCTCGACCGAGTTCAGAGTCGCCACCCGTGGCTTCTCGGGCGGCAGTACTCGAAATGACGCAGTCACGAAGGCACAACGCACCGCGTGGGACGTTCAGCAAGAACGCGGGACCATCACGAGCTCTTTCGCACCGTGTCAATCTCCATCAGGTCGGCCCGGATCAAGCTGGATTTATGGACTCTTCCCGTGCGAAATCCCTTCCCAACCTCAAGTCGATCGCGGCGTAACCGGCTGCTCGCGGCACGTGTCGAGTGAAACCGCGCGCAGCGGGTAGATCGCCGATGCAGTCGCTTATCTAGATGTAGACACAACGGCCGCGCCCGGGAAGCGCGATCCGGATAGCTCAAAGGAGGTCCAGATGAGGGACGAGATCGAAGGGAAAGCCGAAGAGGTGAAGGGAAAGGTGACCAGCGACAAAGGTGAGGAGATCAAAGGCAAGATCAGACAGACCGCCGGCAAGGTGCGGAGCAAGAGTCGCGAGATCGGGGGTGATATTCACGACCACGCCACCGAGCAGCGCGAGCAGAAGGAAAGGGACGAGCTGCGAAAATCGGATGACCGCCAGGGCTAGCACCAGTGATGGCGCGATCCGGAGCGGCGTGGAGTGCCCGAGGTTCGTGTGCTATTCGCGCGGCTAGGTTATTCCAGGTAATCAGCAAAACAAAGAAAGGAGTGTGAAATGTGCCTCAACTGCGGGTGCGGTGAGTACAACGAACGACACAAGCCGACCGATATAACGCTTGACGACCTCCGGGCCGCGGCGGATGGCAATGACATGGCTGTCGAGGAAGCCGCCGACAACATCCACCAGGGCGCGCGTGGGCTGAAGCAGGAACGCAAGGTCTCCTAGCGGATGGCTATCTCGATCCTGCACCTTCACCCTGTACGAAACCGGGGGTGAAAGTACTCTTGGGATTCTCCCCCTCGGTGAAAGCGGCGCCAGCTGTGTCCGCCGGCTCCGAGGACCCAGCAGCACAGGAATGACGAGAAGTACGAAAGGCAGATTGCCCAAACGTCAGGAACCTCCTTTCAGATTTGAAGGGACCCGATCGACGCCCCCACGGATAGGGCCCCGGCGGGGGGTCTACTGAACTGCTGCCCATGCGTAGCCTCTCCCTCGGCGCTCGGCGCAGCATCACGATGTGCCGCGAGAACACCAAATGAGGCCGGGCCTTTCGGCCCGGCCTCGACGAGAGGAAGGAAGGCGCTCTCAGGAGAAAGGTGGCACCGGACGGTCCGGCAGGGTCGCAACGGTGGGCTCGACTACCGCAATCGTCGCCGGGACGAGCTCGACGGAAGAGGGGCGATTGTAAGAATGGATACTCCTCGTTCTCGAACCCTCCGGCGTGCGGGCGCTGGAGAGGCGACCACGGGGTCGAGCATTCGCCGCAGCTCAAACTCCAACAGGCGGTCAAATTCGTCCATCTGTACTAGAAACGCATCCCTCAGGTGAAGTACTCGGGCCGCCGGATCCGGTGGCGGCGGGCCTGGGAGGTGGCGCCTACCAAGCTGCGGGCCAGGTCTGGCTACGGTTCAGGACTCACCCTGCTCCCGCCGTCCGGCCTTGGGGTCAGGCCGCCCGCCGGCCTGCCTGAATCGGTTGCGCGTCGTGGGCGACCTTCAGCCTCCCACGGCGGCCTTTGTGGTTGCGGCCCGCGTCGCTGAGGTCGTGCGCGAGCTTGATCATCTCGAGTCGGAATCGACCTGGACCGAGGCACCTGGCTGCGATCAGCACGCGACCAGTACCGCTTCGTACCCCCGCTCATCGCTGCCGGTTGGCCTCGGCGTAGCTGCAACTGAGTACAATCGCTACGAAGGGGCAGACCGTGGAAACGGTGAACCGTTCAGAGGCGGGGGCCTGGGACGTCAGCGAAGCGCTCCAGAGCGTTTCTGAGGAGCTCGCGCGGCTCAACGACATACCCCAGATCGCCGAGGGCGCCCTGCGGTGGGCGCTCGAGTTGACCAAATCGTCCGTGGCATTCGTAGCGCTGGTCGACGACGCAGGCGCTAGGCAGGTCTTTTCGCGGGCGGCCGATCCGCCTGACAATGTGCCCCGCGAAGAGATCGAAAGGTTGGTCGCCGCCGCCGACGCGAGCTTGAGTCCCGTCGCGGAAACCCCCGACTCGACCTGGTACGGCACCATGGATCCCGCCGCCGGGTCGTTGAGGTCTTATTGCGGCCAGCCACTCAAAGCCGGAGGCAAGGTGCTCGGCATGATCGGCGTCGCCAGGAGCTCGGGGTACACGGCGATCCAGCGTCGAACCTTTGCGGTATTTGGCAACCAGGTGGCCGCGGCGCTCGAGATCGCGCAGTTGCAGCGTCGCCGGCAGGAGATGGTCGACAGCTTGGTGAACCTGCGAACCGCTCTCGACCGCAGCGAGAAGCGGCGCTTGCAGAACGAGGAGCGGGCCCAGAGTGCCGAGCGCGTGGAGCGGGCGCATGAAGCGGCGGTGGCAGCCCTCCTCGCAGTTTCGGTGCATGCCCGCACTGGGCAGACCCTGGGCGATTTCTACCGGCGCTTGACAGCGAGCATCGCCGAGCTTGTGAGCGCTGACAAAGTGCTTTTCTGGGAATTGAACAATGAAGGCATGCTCGTCGCCATCCCAGGCGCGCACGGTGTCGATGACGCGTTCATCGGGCGGCTCTACCCGAGTCCGTGCGCCCCGAACAGGGACGACCTGACAAGCAATGTCGTCTTCAGGGATTACTCGTTCCGGGCGTCGCGCATCGATGACTCGTCGGAATTCCGGGACGTGTTGGACGCCTTGAGCGTCAACGACGCGATCAGCGTGGCCTGGCGCGCCGGAGACCAGCGGCTCGGCCTCGTCGCCGCGTATGACTGCCGGCGACCCGAAGGTTTCAGCCGCGAGGACACGTGGGTGCTACAGAAAGCCGCCCTTGCGGCTGGCCTGGTCTGGCAGCTAAGGCACGTGGAGGCCGACCTCAAAGAGACTGTCGAACGGCTTCAGAAGGTCGATGCCGCACGACAGCTCTTGCTCAAGAATGTTTCGACGGCGGTCGACAAGGCGTACAAGCGAATCGCCAGCGAGTTGCACGACGACGCTCTGCAGAAGCTCACCGCCGCTGAGCTGCAGCTGCAGCGCCTGGCCGAGCCCAACGGCGCTGGCAAGACGGTGCTCAGCGAAGCGCAGAGCCTCCTTTCCCAGACCGAAGACGCCCTCAGGCGTCTCCTGTTCGAGGTACGCCCTCCCGCGCTCGATATCCCCGGCGGATTCGAAGAGACGATCCGGGATCGCGTAGCGATGCTCCGCTCGCTGACAGGCGTTGAGGCGGCGCTGTCGCTCGACATTCCCGATGAGCTCTCGTACGAGTTCAAATCGATGGTGTTCAGGCAGATCGCGGAGGCCCTGACGAACGTTGAAAAGCACGCGGCGGCGACACGCGTTCAGGTGTCGGTGAGGAGGATCGACGGCGCGGTGCACGGCCTGGTGGTCGACAACGGGCGTGGCTTTGTGGTTTCAGAGCGCGACCACCTTCCAGGCCACCTCGGACTGCTTGCCCTGAACGAGCGTGCCCTGCTGGCCGGCGGTTGGGCCAAGATCGAAAGCGAGCCGGGCGTCGGCACCACCGTGGAGTTCTGGATGCCAACCGGCTGATGCCGCGGACCCGAGCTCGCGTGCTGATCGTCGAAGACCACCGAGTGGTCGCAGAGGGGCTGGCACAGTGTTCAGAGTGATCGCCCAGAGCTCCTCGATGTGCTCACCGGATCTTCGGCATTTCCAAGCCTGGCGAGGGCAGAGGTCGACGCTGTCGCCTGCGCGCCTGAGCTTGAGTTGTTCATCACGCCTGGTCCACACGACGGCTTCGACGTGATCTTCGAACTGTGTAGGGCTACCTTTTAGGGGCGCCGCTGAGGGCGGTTGCGACTCCCCACCCGGCGGCTTCGCCGCGACCTCCCCACGCGCGGGAAGGTAAGTCTCCCTGGCCTCCAGGCCTCTAGTCGGCGGTTGGCTCGGCGTCCGGGAGGTGAAAGGCGGCAAAACGGGACCCAGGAGCACGTCGGCCGGGCGTTCCTGAAGCGCCTCAGGGCCAGGTAATTGCCTGATCGCCAAGCGTTTTTCAAGTAGTACAAGAAATCTCAGCTGGCCGCAAGGACCAGTTCGAAAGGAGGTAAATCAAGAGTGGTTGCGTTGATCGTCCTGATCCTGCTGCTGCTGCTCCTCGGTGGGGGCGGCTTGCTGGCACCAGCGCTTCACATCCTCTGGATTCTGCTCGTCATCGGGCTGATCCTTTGGGTGCTCGGCTTCTTCATTCGCTCAGCCGAGGGCGGAGGCCGCTGGTACCGCTGGTAGTCAGCCCAAAAAACAGCCGGAGGCGGGCGGCGCCTGCACACGCGGGCGCCGTTTCTTTTGTTTCTCAGCGGCATCTTGAAGGTGTGGGTAGGCAGGACTCCTACATGTGTAACGAAGACAGGTTTGCCTCCGCGCCGATACCTGCACGTGCCCTAGCGGGTCCGAGCTTGGCAGCTTGGTGAGGCGATGGAGTGCTTCTGCTTCACGTGCCGCGCCGCAGCTTTACGCGCTGAGCCGCCGGGTGGCGGATCGATCCCGGCAAAGCCTCCTGCAGCCCCCGTGCCAGGGTGCGGTGGGCGGCGCCGCCGACATGACGGAGGCGAAGACGTTCCCGAGCCGGCGGAGCGCCGCAACCGCTAGTTCGGGCAGGCGGTACGGGCCCTCTAGTCGCCGGTCTCTACGCCGCGCGCGCGGGCGCCGGTTCGAGCCGCAGACCCTGCGCTGCGCGCTGCTCAGGCTGGATCGCGGTCGTCAACGACCCCAGGTGGCGGCGAGCCCACTTTTGTCCCATCGCCATCAGCTCACGGGTGTACCTGAAATCGGCGGGCGAGACAGCGGGGAGGTCCATCGTGGGCAGCAGGTGGATGGCTGCCCTGCGGCCGTTCGCGGCCACCTCGGCCTCGAGCTTTTGCTCGACGAACCGCGCGAGCGCATAGAGGACCATCCCGAGAGCGCTGGTCGGTTCCTGCCGCAGCCATGGGTAACTGACAGGAAGGACGAAGATCTCCGCTGCACCGAGCTCGATCGCCGCCGTGATCGGGGTGTGGCTCGCGACGGCGCCGTCCACGAGATCGCGCTGGCCGATGGTCACCGGCGGAAACACTCCGGGGATGGCGGTGCTGGCGAGCAGCGCCGGGATTGCGGGCCCCGATGAGATCGTCACCGCACGGCCGGTCCTCAGGTCGGTGGTGATGATGTGGACCGGAACAGCGGCGTCTTCGAGCAACTCGTAGGGGAGATGCCTTTCGAGGACGGACCGAAGGCCGGCGTTGGGGATGAAATGGTTGCTGCGGCCGAGCAGGCCTCGCGCGCCGGCCCAAGGGCTGAGCGGAAATATGTGGTGGCGCCTGAGGCCCAACCAGATCTCTCCGAGCTTCATGGCTCCATCGTGGTCGGGCTGGCCCGCCATCCAGGCGGCGTTGACGGCGCCGACGGAGGTACCGATCAGCAAGTCAGGCCGGATTCCGCCCTCCGTGAGCGCCTGGAGCATCCCGACCTGGACGGCTCCGAGGCTCCCACCGCCGGACAGGACGAAGACGACCGGTCCACGAGCAACCACACCTTTACGGCGCGGGCAGCTGCGGCTCATCGAGCTAGACCCGCAGGCTCCGAAACATTCAGGCAGCCCTCTCGGTGTCGTGATTCTCGGCCCGCTTCGCTCGGAGGTCCTCGAGGAACGCCGTGGCGTCCACCCGGTCCCACAACCGCCAGTCGGCTTCGGAGCGCCAGACTTGGTCGAAAAGGGATTCGAGCTGAGAGTTAAGGTCGGGCGCGTCAGATCTGGACTTGAATTTCATATTTCGTCTCCTACCACCAGAACGCGCACCCGACCATTTCTCAACTACCACCATTGGACGGATTTGCCATTCCACCTTTGAATGGTCAGCCGGCTGTCCATACGGGTGGCGAAGTCGAGTCAAGTCCGAGCAGGGAGGTTAGCTCTCTTGGCGCCGGCGTACCTGTGGACTTGACGGTCCACAGCTGGAACATCCCTCCTGGTGTCGCCGGGGCGAGGTAGGCGATGCTCTTGCCATCCGGAGAGAAGACCGGTGAGGCCACCAGCTCGCCCGTGACTAGCGTGCTCGGTGTACTGAGAGTCAAAGTGGTGGGGTCGAAAGCGGCCACGTTCAGCTCTGTGGACTGCGTCTGGCCTTTGGTGCAGACCATCGCGACGAGCTTCTGATCGGATGAGAGCGCCGCCTGACCGCAATCCAACGCCGGATCGGTGAGGGCGAATCCGGTGCTTCCGGGCCGGCTCTGCAACCAGACTTGAGGGTGGACCTGCGACTGGTCGTCGATCGAGTACTTCGTGTAGATGAGACCGCCGCCCGCCAGCGGCGACGGATAAACGTCCCCGCCCGTGTAGTAGTTGGGATTTGTCCATTGGACCGATTCGTGGGAGCTTGGATCTGACGGGCTCGCGAAGATCGCTAGGTCGACGCGGTAGCTGTTGAAAGGGTCTTTGGGGTCGAAGTCGTAGAACAGGGTGCGGCCATCGGGGCTGAAACGCGGATAGAAAACCCAGTGGTTGGATTCCATCTGCGGCGAGTGGTCGTGCGTGAGCAGCGCGGTCAGGTGCCCGCTGGGCGTCATCAGGTACAGGTCGGACCAGTTCTCGTAACGCCTGACGACCGCGAGCTCGCTGCCGTCCGAAGAGACGGCCGGCTGCGTCCAGCCGGACTCCGTTGTGATCTGGGTGAAGGTGCCGTTGCGGAAGCGATAGATCGCTCCGGCCTGAGCCACGTACAAGGTTCCGGGAACCGAGGGTGCGCGGACCTGGTTAGGCCGCACGACATGAGACTTGCCCGCTTTGAGAAAGCCGGCGGCGTTGTAGATGCCGACGCCGAATGCGAATATGGCGACGGCAAGCGTCACGGCTGCCAGCCATCTCGCAAGCCGTCCAGGGCGTGACGAGATCACGGCGTCAGCCGGTATCACGAAAACGTCTGGTGCACGAGGGGTAGGATGGCGGACCAGTCCGGCAGCACCACGTCCTGCCCCGCTGCAGACCCTTCCGAGGTGTACGGCGCCAACAGTACAACGCGGTGGATGTTGGATCCGCCGAAGCTGCCCGCGATGGAAAAGAGCTGGCGGAGCCTGTCCAGGCTGATGCTGGTCTTGACCTCTCCGTTGAATGCCGCCGCGAGAGTCGGGAGATCCGCCACGTTGAGGTGAGTCGCCTGGGCCTTGATTGCGAGCAGGATCTGCTGCTGCCGCTCCGAGCGGGCGAAGTCGCTCCGCAGGTCGCCGTGGCGTGATCGCACGTACTGTAGAGCGTGTACACCGTCGAGGTGAGTTGCGCCGGGGAGCACGGCTACGCGGTAGTAGTCATATGGATTGCCGGTGCTGCTTAGATCTGAGGGATAGAAATCATCCATGACCGGATTAGTGACAACAACGTCGACCCCGCCCAGGTGGTCGATGAACTTCACCAGCCCGTTTAGGCCGATCCAGACGTAGTCGTCGATATGCACTTTGAAGTTGCTCTCTACCGCGGCGATCGCGCCCTGGGGCCCTCCGAGCTGGTAGGCGGTGCTGATCTTGCCCATTCCCTGGTTCGGGATCGGCACCCACAGGTCCCTGGGGATCGAGAGCATGGTCGCCTGCTTGGAGCCCGGGTCGACCCTGAGCAGGATCATTGACTGCGTGTTCAGGCGGTCCGCCGGGAATTTGGAGTCGTCGTCCGAACCCAGGAGCAGTACGGTGAAGGGCTGGCTCGGAGCTACATCGATCGGATTGAGGTTGGAAATGGTGTCGGAAACCGCGCCGGCGACCGTGCCGGAACTGGGCGTCGCCGAGGCGGCAGTCCGGAAAAGTGGGAAAAAGTAGGCCCCGAGACCGACCAGACCGGCAAGCACGAAGCCGGCGGCGATAATCGAGGCGCGCGGCATGTACACGGGCGAAATCTCCATATGAGCAACGCTTGAGGCCACTCAAGGCCCCGCCTGAGAAGAAAGCTAAGCCAAGCGGCTGCCTCCCAGGCCCTCGGCGGGACGACGTGAGGGTGCCGGCCGGAGTCTCATGACGGCCCGCTCGCGAACGTGAACCTGCCCGCCTCGATGATGGCGCCGGCTGTGGCCCCACCGAACATCGGTCTACTCTTCGACTCCCTTCACCGCCTTCTCCGGCGCTGGACGGAAATCGGATTCGACGACCCGGTGGCCGTCAGGCCGTTCAGCGCCGAGGCTCGCAGCGCTCCCCTCACCGGAACGTGTTCGCCCGGCCGTCGGCAGCGTCCGCTCGGTATTCGGTGCGGAAGGATTGGTCTCGCTGGCTTGCGAGGGCCGGGCTTGGCGTCAGCGTGAGCATCCAGACCAACCTGCTCCGCTCATCGAGCCGCGCTTTCGGCGGCACGCAGAATCGAGCGCTCAGGAGCCTACGCCGCGCGGTGGGTGGGCTGCGCAGCCGCCCGGTCGAGCGGATGCGGTGTGACATCTCCTGGCGTTGCCTCGATCACGACTCCGCCGTCGCTCAGCTCGTGGGCCAGCTTGACCAGCTTAAGCCGGAGCGGGCCAGGGCCGAGAACCCTGGCCGCGAGGACGACCAAGGGCTTGACGATGACAGAGCCGTTGGTGCGGTACAGGGTCTTACGCGTGCGCATCGCGATCAGAGAACGCCGACTCGTTGCGGAGCAGTGGAGCCTGGAACCGCGGAATCGATGGCATCACACCAACCTTCTGGAAAAAGCAGCCGGCAAATTCTTCGTAACGGCGCCGCGATGAGGAGCTGCACTGAAGCAGCCAGTGCAAGCCCCTTCGCTTAGACAACGCCCCGCCGTGGTCCGATACCGGGCGCACCGTTGAGGAGTGGCGCCAAGCCTGGGTGTGGCGAGCGCGAGCGGCTATACGACCGCCCCGCGAGGCACGTTCGGCCGGGTTCGCCAACCAGATCGCCGCCGCGCTCGAGATGTTGCAGCTGCACGGGCGGCTGGCGCGCGCTGTCGACCTTCTGCAGGCGTTCGACCGTCTTCTTCAGGTCCGCTCAGCGTATTCCAGGTTCCAAACCAGGCCCTCGGCCAGCAACCTTCAGCAGGGACCCAGCAATTCTTCTCGTGTGCACGGCCGCCGACCGGACGCGTAAGCGGTTTGCCCGCGGGCTCCCAGGCGATGCGATGCAGATGACGGAAGGCTGAGTTGAAGCTGAAGCGCTTCGCGATCCAAACGGTCAGAATGACGCGATGGTCGGCGATAATTATGTCCTTCTGACGAAGATGGAGGACGCCCCGCGCCGGATACTGTGCGAGGTTGCGGATGGGGCCGTGCACGGCTTGGTGGCCGACAACGGTCGCCGCTTTCTCGGCGCGGAGCGCGACCGCCTGCCCGGACATCTTGGGCTGCTCGCGCTCAACGAGCGCTCGCTGCTCGCCGGCGGGTGGACCAAGATCGAGAGCGAGCCCGGCCCGGGCACGAAGATCGAGTTCTGGATGCCGGTCGCATGACCGCATCCTCGCCCACGCGCGTCCTCATCGTCGAGGACCATCAGATCGTTGCCGATGGGTTGTCCGCGTTGATCAACGACCAGGGCGACATGACCGTGGTGGGCACGGCCGGCTCGGTTTCCGATTCGATCGTGCGCGCCACCGAGCTGATGCCAGACGTCGTGTTGATGGACTTCCGGCTTGGCGACGGAACGGGCGCCGACGCCGGCACGGCCATCCGCCAGGTTCGCCCCGAGACCAAGCTGATCGTCCTTACCCGCGAGGACAGCGATGCCGCGCGCTTTGCCGCCCTCGAAGCCGGGGCGAGCGCATTCATCCACAAGTCGCGCGCGGCCCAGGACGTGGTGGAGGCGATCCGCGTCGTCGCGGGCGGAGGCTCGCTCTTCACCCCGCGCGCCATCGCCACCCTGCTGAACAAGCGCCGAGAGGCAGACTCCCAGTTCGAGAGGCTCACGCCGCGTGAGAAGGAAGTTCTGCGGTTGATGGCAGAAGGCACGTCCAGCCGCGAAATCGCCGACAAGCTCGGCATCACCTACACCACGGTTCGCACCCACATCCGCAGCCTGGGCAGCAAGCTCGGGGTCCATTCCAAGCTCGAAGCGATCGTCAAGGCTCGCGAGCTCGCGCTCGTCGAGTAGCGAGGCGCCTCTGGGCGCGGCCGCACCTCTAGGCTCCGGACACCCGCCGGCGGCCTGTCCGGCCGAGCAGCTTGAGCGTGGGGCGGTCCTCCTCGTTCCACCGGCGCACGGTCCTGCGCCGGCGCTTGTCCTCGTAGAGGTCGACGTCGGCCGACTGATAGAGGGTCTGCCAGTCCTGGCCGGACCGCCAGGCGGCGATGCCGATGCTCACCTCGACCGGTTCGGGTGATTTCACGCTGAGTCCAACGTGCTGGACGGCTCCGCGCAGGCGGACGGCGACTTCGCGCGCCCGCTCCACCTCGGTCTCCGGCATCGCGACTGCGAACTCGTCGCCCCCGACGCGTGCGCATACGTCTGAGGCACGCACCACCCGCTGCAGCTGCTGCGCCACGAGCTTGAGCGCGGCATCACCTGCTCGGTGGCCTTGACGGTCGTTGATCCGCTTCAGGTTGTCGAGGTCGATCATCATCACCGAGAGGCGGCGGCCGTGGCGCTCAGCGAGCGCGACCTCGCGCTCCATCACACGCTCGAACTCGCGCCGGTTGGCGAGACCTGTGAGGTGGTCGGTGCGCGCCTCGCTGGCGAACTGACGGGCGCGGTCAAGCGCGATGGCGACCTGGTCCGCGACCGCGGCCACGAACAGCAGGTCCCCAGCGTTGAACACTCGATCGACCATCGTGGCGACAGTCATGAAACCGACGGCCCGCCCTCGCACGCGAAGCTGTGCACGCAGGCCGTTCCACTCGCGGCTCGAAATTCGGTCGACCTGTGACTCCGAGCGGCCGACGACCGATACCGAGGCCTTGCCGTTCGGGCCGACCTCCCGCGCGAATCCCTCCACCTGGTCCAGGTCCAGGCCGACGGTGTGCATAAGCTTGAAGCTCGAGCGCTCACGCAACCACAGCGCGCCGGTGCTCAAACGCAACGCGGTGAGCGATTCCACCAGCGCGATCTCGGCGGTCTCCAAGACGTCGAGCGTGCGGCCCATCGCCGTGACGATGGCGGCGAGGCCATACATCTCGCTCTCGCGCGCGCGGTGCTCCTCGTCGAGATGCTGGAGATACCCACTCGCGATCGCCATCGTCAGGCGCTCCGTTACGTCCTCGAGGCGGCTCTGCGCCAAAGCGACGATCTCGTCGTGGCGGGGACTGCACTGCAGGGGCAGCGAAATCAGCTCGACGGTCGTGCGCCGGTAGACAGCGAGCACGTCGAACAGGGACTCGAGCGGCACGCCCTGCGCGGCGCGCAGCCGTCCGAACTCTCGCGCACGCTGCTCGCAGTGGGCCCAGGGCATCTCGACGTCGGCACGCAGCGACCCGAGCATCATCTCGATAAAGCCGGCGGAGGTCGCGACCAGGTCCTCGCCCATCTGCTCGCTGAGCATGACGAGCTGGGGCAAACGGGCGCGCACAACCTCGAGAGTCTTTTTCCCGCTCTCTCTCGCGTCGGCCGTAAGGCCGCTGGCGATCGCCCCAAGCACATCGCCCGAGAAGTCAGCCGCGGACTCGGCCCCTGGATTCATCCCGCAGTGAGAACGCCGGCCGCACTGCTAACACTTGAACCGACGGCCTACTGCAAGTGAGTTAGTGAAAATCCGCGCAACCGTACGGTGACCGGAGGTGGGGTCGACGGCCAGAGTAGGGGCAGGGTGAGCGAGCTCGAAAGAGCCGCCACCACTACGCGGGGGGGGAACAACGAAACCATGGCGGAGTCGATCTCGGAGTCAGTCGCCGTCGGCGCCGTAAGTGAGCCGGGCATGGCCTACCAGGCAGGCAACGAAGCAGATTTCGAGCGCCTTTACCAAGCTTCATACGGCAAGATCCTAGGCACGCTGACTGCGATCCTCGGCGATCGGTCCGCCGCGGAGGACTGCGCCCAGGACGCGTTCGAAAGGGCTTACAAGAAGTGGTCCAACTGGCAGCCGATAGCGCCCGCGGAGGCGTGGGTGCACCGGATCGCCGTCAACGCCGCCGTCTCGCACCAGCGCAAGATGCGCCTTCGCGAAGTCGGCGAGGTGATCCGCCGCATCGGCCCGCCTAGGCTCGCGCCCGATCCCCAGGAGCTGGTGCAGCACCGCGACCTCGCCGCCGCCTTGGCCAAACTGCCGCCCAACCAGGTGGCCGCGATCGTGCTTCGGCACTACCACGGCTACACGAACCGCGCGATCGCCCAGGCCCTGGGGATCCCGGAGCGCACCGTGGCGTCCCGGCTCGCCGTGGCCAAGGAGCGACTGCGCGTCATGCTCAAGAACTCTTACGGTCCCGGGTCGGGGATCGAGGAGCCGGTCGGCGAGCCCAGGCTCGCGCGACCGACTAGCCTGACTCCGGCTAGGCTGCCGGCCCAGTCGAGGCACGTACGGTCTTTCCGCTTCGACCTCGCCGCCACGGGTCGCGCGTCTGACCGGCTCCCGTACCTCGTCGCGCCGGTCGGCCCGCGCGACGAACGCGTCGATGCGGCCGATGCGGCCGTAGCGGATGTAGAGCCGCTCGAACATCGTTGGCAGCAACTCGCTGCGTCGGAGGGCGTCACCCAGCCTCCACGCCGGGCGGACCCACCTTCAGCCTGACCCGCGGTCGAAGACGGCTGTGCAGGTGCCTCCAACCCAGACTTGATCTGCAGCGGCCGCGCGTGCTCTCTCAGGTACTCGTCGTAGTGAACGTTCAAGGTCGACCGATTTGCAGGTACGCCAGACCTATGGCTAACGTCAGGCCTAGCCCTCCATGAAGCAAGGTGACCGAAGGCCCAGCGCGAAGGCCGCGAGACTCGTGTCGCGGGGGGGTGTCGCACGCAGCGCCGATGGCCGGCTGGACGGGAGATCGCTCGGGGCGGTGCAATGGCGCACTCTGATCTCGGCGGTCCACCGCACCCGTCGGTGAAAATCAACTACGGCACCACGTTCCTGGTCACCGACGAGCAGGGCGCCCTCCCGCCGGACGCGCGCGACTATGGGCTGTACGCGGCCGATACAAGATTCCTGTCACGCCATGAGCTGAGGCTCAATGGCCGACGTCCGGAGTCGGTCGCGTCAGTGCGGCTCTCCTTCCGCCACGCGCGGTGGCACATGATCGTTGACGGCATCGGCGGCGCTGGAGGCGACATGCGCGAGGCGCGGGCCGCCCTCACGGTCGACTGCCTGGTCAGCATGCACGGCCTCCATGAGGACCTCGTCCTTCAATCGTATGGGCGCGCGTCGCTGACGGTGCTGCTCGAGATCGCCCTGGAGAGCGATTTTGCCGACCCGTTTGAGGTGCGCCTCAAGCAGTGGCAGCGCCGCGACGATCTGAACTCCTGGTGGGTCAGCCCACTTACGGGACGGCCGACGCGACTCCTCTTGATTTGTTGCTGCGCGCCGAGAAACAAGTAGCGGCCCCCGTTTCTCGCCGGATTAGTTAGTCCCCGGCAGGTAGTACGCGGGCTGGCCGTTCACGATCTTGTTGATGAGGCCTGGCGGCTCCGAGTACCACTCGTTCCGCATTCCCATGGCGTCGAGCGCGGTCTGCATGAACTGGTGCCAGATCGGCGCGGCGATGTAATAGCTATCTGAGTTGAGCGTCATCTTCTGGCGCCAGTCGGGGTTGCCTCCCCATACCGCGGCGACGAGGTGCGGCGTGAACCCGACCGTCCACGCGTCGGCGAACGAGTCCGATGTTCCCGTCTTCACGGCAACGCGCCGGCCGGAAAGCGTCAGCAGCGAGTTGCGGCCGAAGATCATCGCCCGGTTGTTGTCGTTGGACATGATGGATTCCATGATGAAAGCCACCCGAGGGTCGAGCACCTGCGTGGCGCCCTCGTTGACCGTGTGGGCGTAGACCAAGCTCCCATCTTTCGTGACGAGGTTGATGGCAAATGGCGGGCGGAGGATCCCCTGCGTGGCCAGCACCGACGCGCCGGTCGCCATCTGCAGCGGGGTCTCCCCGTAGCCGCCAAGCGTGAGTGACGGGCCGTACGTGTCGAGCGGGTCGTCGGTCGTGTAGACCGGGTTCCCCGCCGAGTCATAGTGCTGCTCGTACGGCGGAGCGCCCATCGTCCGAGCCATCTGGACGACATCCGACACGCCGACCCCAAGCTCGACTTTGACCGCAGGAATGTTGAGCGAGTTGCCCATGCACACCTGCAGCTGGCAGGTGCCATGGAACTTCCCGTCATAGTTCATCGGCTTGTAGACCTCGGTCGTGCCCGGGGCGCGGTATGAGAAAGGCGCGTCCTGGATGGGAGTCGTCATCGAGTACCTCCCGCTGGCGATGGCCGCGGTGTAGGTGAAGATCTTCATCGAGGATCCGGGGTTGCGCGGCGGCCAGACGGCAAGGTTGTACTGCCCGCCGTTGGCGTTGGGATTCGCCGAACCGACCATCGAGATGATCGCACCGGTGGTTGGGTCCAGCGCCACCAGCGTGCCCTGGCTGACACGGCGGTAGGCCAGCGAGGCGATCGTGTCGGTGACCGCGCTCTGCGCGAGCTGCTGCACGGCGGCGTTGAGCGTCGTCACCACCCGCAGGCCACCGCTGTAGGTCGCAGTCGACCCGAACTGGCTGACCAGCTGGGCCGTGACGTAACGGACGAAGTCGACCGCCACGATCTGGTTGGTCGGCGTGTACATGTGTGCCGGGGCCGAGATGTCTTCGGCGTACGCCCTGGCCGCGTCGGCCGCCGTGATCTTGTTGTCGCGAAGCATCGCGTCCAGGACGGCCTTCTGCCGGGTCTTGGCGGACGTCCAGTTGATCAGCGGGTTGTACAGTGTCGGCCCTCGGATGATGCCGGCCAGCATCGAGGCGTGCGCCAGGTCGAGGTCCTTGGTGTCCTTGTGGAAATAGATCTCGGAGGCGGCCTTCGCGCCCCATGCGGTGTTGCCGAAGAAGACGCTGTTGAGATACCACTCGAGAATCTGATTCTTCGTGTAGGTGCGCTCGATCTCGAAAGCCAGCAGAGCTTCACGCACCTTGCGGTCGAGCGTCGTCTTGTTGCCGACCAACCGGATCTTGACCAGCTGCTGGGTGAGCGTGGATGCGCCCTCCACGGACGAATGGGCGCGCAAGTCGATCAGTGAGGCGCGCACGACGCCCTGCGGGTCGACACCCGGCTCCTGGTAGAAGTTGCGGTCCTCGATCGAGATGACCGCCTCCGGCAGCAGGGTTCCCATGTCGGCCAAAGGCTCGTAGTAATGCTGGTAACCGGGCGGGTGCAGGTCCGCGAGGAGCGTCGTCCCGTCAGCCGCGTAGAGCAGCGTGTCCTCGGGCATCGGCGCGGTCACCTGGCTCGGGTCGGGCAGCTTGTCGGCGAACGCGACATAGCCCGGAGAGGTGATCAGCAGGCTCGGCACCGCGATGGCGAGGAACACAAGGAGGCGCGCCGTCCAGGCGGCGGGCCGGGCGAGCCGGCTCTTGGCCAGCTCCTGCGGCGCGCTGGCGCGCCGCCTCATCCCGTTCGGTCTACGAGGCCAGACTATCTGGTCGTTGTGCAGCGCCGTCTTCTCCTTCCTCAACTTGTTCCAGGGCGGACTGAGTGGGTAGCAACGGGCCATACCAGCCCATCGATTGCGCACCCGGCAACGCCTTGATGTCGACCACCTTGCCGGGAGATTCGGCGGCCTCGAGCAGGCGCTGGGCAGCGTGCGCATTGCGCACGGCCTCGGTGGCCCTCATCGTCAATCCATTGACCGCAGGCGCGCCGGCGGCCGTGTACCACGCGCGAGCCGCGAACCGGAGGTGTTCGGCCGTGTTACGAAGCGATTCGAGACTGGTGCGTGCCTCGACGCGACCGTTCTGCGCGGCGCGAGCCAGCCTTGCCGCTGCTGTCGGGAGCATGACGTTGCGCGTCCAGATGGAGAAATGGACCAGCGCCGCCAGTACCGCGGCACCGGCCACGGCCATCGCAGCCTCTGCACGCCGGTTCAAACCGTCGATCGCATAGGGAACCTCCTCCGCGCGCGCGGGCGCGGGCGTCAGCATGGGCAGTTCCATCCATTCGATCAGCCAGACTCGTGGCTGCCACGCACGAGACTTGCGATGCGAGCGCAGCAGGACGAGCGCTAGGATGTCCACGCTGGCCAGCAGGACGATCCAGTTGGCGATGGCGAACCGGTTGGCGATGATCGCGCCCAAGATGCCGCCGACCAGCCCTTTGGCCATGTTGTTGATGATCTGGTCGATTCCCCACACGGTTGATGTCGTCAGCTCGTGGGCTTTGGGGTCGGCGACATTGATCACCCCCAGCACGCATACCGTGATGAAGGCGGCCCAAAGCCCGATCTCCGCCGGTCGCGGGATGGCTCGGCGCACCAGAGGCACGAAGGTCGAAGCGACCATACCGGTGAAAAGAGCAATCGAGAACTGCAGCGGCGACGGGACTTCCACGCCCAAGAAAACGCGGCCCTGCCGCCAAGTATTGGAGGTCTCTTTCTTCTTGCGCCGCGGCGACTCTTCTTAAGAAAAATCTTGTGCACATTGCGGGGCTGGCGCGTTGTCAGGTTAGTGAGGACGCTGACCCGCTCAGCGTCCCCACCTACATCAGGGGGTGAACATGGCAGCTCTGGTGATCATTCTCGTCATCGTGACCGGGCTCTCGATCAGGGCGGGCTTGTTCGGTCGGCATTGGAACGTAGAGGACTCCGAGATGCAGGACGCTTTCATCGACACCTGCGCCCGGACCTTCGTCCTCGTCCTTCTCTCGCTGTTGGGCCTCCTAGCCTTGGGAATGATGTACGGCAACGTGTTGGGCGGGGCGCATGCAAGCCAATAGGGGTTCCGGAGCTCAGTTTCGGTATCGGTCCGCTTCGCGGCGTTTCCTGAACAGAAGCCGACCCTGCCGGGCGGCTTCGTTTTCTCTGCACCAAACCGCCAACTGAACGCAAGGACTGAGATGACATCGACTGCATCCCAACGCGGGCCATGACCCGATTCGGCAGCGAGGTGAACACGCTCGCCCTCGACCTTGCGTGGAGCCTGTGGTTCGAGCTCGGCGCCGGCGGCGGTGTGCGCCGGCACGACTGGCAGGCCGTCGACCTCGAGCCCCTGATCCTGTTCACCGCATGGCTCGGTACCGACAGCCGCTTGCGCGCGAACGCGATGGAGTGGTCCATCGCGAATGCGCGATTCGCCTCGACGTTCCGCCTCCGGCATTTTGCCAAGCAGGCCTCCCCGGCCATGCGTGCGGCGTTCGGCCGATTCGCGGCCACTGTGAGGACCCATGCGCGGGTGCCGTGGCCTGCTCAGGGCGACCCGCTGGCCCTGCTTCAGCACGACGCCCTGGGGTCGCCTGACCTGCGTCGGCCTTCGCTCATCCAGCTCAGGCTGCGGGCGCTGGTCGGTGTTTCGGCGCGGGCCGAGATCCTGAAGATGATGCTTGCCGAGCCAGACCGGCTTCTGTCAGCCTCGGCGCTCGCCGAGGACGTCGGCTACGGCAAGGGGAGCGTGGCTCAAGCGCTCGAGATGCTGACAATGGCCGGCATTGTCCTCGTTCAGCCGGCCGGCAACCGCCTCCAGTACCGGTTGGCCAGGCCGGATGACCTCGCCCAAGCGCTGCGGTGGCTGCCGTCGACTTACCCGGACTGGTGGCCGGTGTTCAGGATCACCGAGGCGCTATGGGACTACGGGCACGAAACCGGCACGCCCGAATCCGCGCACGGAATTGCCGTCGACCGGCTGCTGCAGCGAATCGACGCCGATGCCCACCGTCTCGGCATTGCCCAACAATTGCCCGACGCGCGCGGGGCGGCCGCCGTCGCCGAACTGGAGCACTGGGCGATCGGATTTCTGGCCGACCAGTCAGGTCGCGCCCCCGGAGTGGGTCCCTCCCGCCAGGTCTCATATGTCGTGCACCACTTGTCCTTCGGCGGCTGGCTTGCGACGGCTGCCACCGGCGGGCGGCAGCCGAAGACGATCGAGGTGGAGGGCCAGGCACAGCTGGACGAAAGCACAGGGCCCGCTGCAGTGGCGCACGCCATGTTCACGGACGCCCTCCAGAAGTCCTCGCGGACGAGCGCCGACCGCGCGTTGATCCAGGTGATCAGCCGTGAGTTCGCCGAGGAGCTGCTGCGGCCGATGCGGGCCGGCCAGGAGGCGACGTTCACGGCCGAGTTCCTGCGCCGCTGGTACGAGAACCGCCACCAGAGGTTCGGCGCCACCGCCTGACGCCTACCTCAACCGTATGACCGCGCTCGGCTGAAGCGGTCGAATCGCTCGGGTTGCCTGAGCGGATGCCCCCAAATTGCCTGAGTAGCCCCGTTTTCAGGTCCAATTGACAACAGTTGAGGCTAATTAACCTCAGCGCCGCTGGCTCGCTGCCTGGTCGACGGTAGCTTCCCCCAGGTCATGTGCGCCACCCGATGATCGGGACGCGCCAATTGGGGGGTTTAATTGCAGGCAATTCGCGGCCTTTTGGCCCTTGTCAGGATCCGGCCATGCGTCCGTGCGGCGCTGGCCATCGTCGTCGCATCCAACCAGCTGAGCATCGTGGCCCTCGCCGCCGCTCCGGGCGGCAGCCTAGTACTCGCTCACGGCATGCGGGCGGGCGATGTCTCGGCCGCCGTCTGCCATTCATCCGCCACCGCCCCACCGCAGGCCTGCAGCAGGCAGGCCGCCCCCGATGCCGTGGAGCTGAGTCTCCCGAGCGGGGCTGCTCAGTGCCCGGCCTCGGGTCCGGCCACGGCCTGCGCCGGTTCGACCTGGGCCCAGCCCACGCCTGGCGTCGCGTCGATCCCTGATGGCCGCTCCGCATGCCCGATCACCCCCGACACGCCCGCTCTATCCAGACCCGCGGCCTGCACCGACACGATTCTGTCGACGCCCGCTCCGGCGCCGCCGGCCGGCGGGCCCATCGTGACCCCGAGCGTCCCCATCTCCTCCCTCGAGGTCGCCGGGCCGTCGATCCGGATCGAGCTCACCGCCGATTCACCGACCGCGCAGCCCGGGCAGAAGGCGACCCTGACCGCCACGGCTAGCGCAAGCGTGAGCGGCACCGGGAACGCGATCGAGATCTTCGACCTGGCAGCGGGCACCCTGGTCGGCGCGTGCATGCTATCGAGCCAGTGCATCGTGAGCTACGCTGCGAACTCCGGGGTGCACAACTTCGCGGCGTTCGTGACTCGGCCGACCACGACCCTCCCGGTCAATGGTCCCACCACCCAGTCCAACCAGGTCAACGTCAGCTGGATCGGCGTCACGCTCGGCGCGAACAGCTCGATCGTCGGGCCCGGCAAGTCGGTGACCGTGACGGCCAGGGCGACCATCCCCGTCGACAAGGCGGGCTACATCCTCGAGCTCTATGACGCCGACTCCAAGACCCGCCTGACCTACTGCAGCCGCGGCACCTCCTGCAGCACTTCGTTCACCCAGGTTGCGGGCGGCACGCGCCACGTGATCGCCGTCGTAGCCAAGGCTTCAGGCGTGTTTCCCCCAGCCATCGCCAAGGCCCAGTCCGACCCGCTCTCGGTCACCTGGCTGGCCGTCAACCTCGCCGCCAACACGACTTACCCGCAGGTCGGCGGGACGGTGTACCTGACGGCCAGCGCAAACGCCGACGTCTCCAATACTCCGTGGAGCATCGGGATCTACGATGAGCAGGGCCACCTCGTCGACAAGGCCTGCAAGTCGGGCTCCACCTGCAGCGCGCAGGTCACCCTCACCAGCGGGGCCACACCCTGGTTCACAGCGGTGGTCGGCGCGGTGCCACCGGTCAACGCGTTCGCCATCCTCGGAACGCTTCTCAACCGCGTCTTAGGCCCGACCAGCCTGGTCAACCTCCAGGCGCGCTCGGCCCCCGTCCAGCCGACCCGCATGTTGTGGGGCGTCGACTCATGCAAGGCCCTCACCTCAGACCCCACCGGCGCCAACGGCCTCTACCCACAGGTCGTCGGCGCGTACGGCGCCCCCGACTTCTGGGGCCGCTACCTGACGGACACCGTGTGCCCGGGCATCAGCTCGACCGAGGTCGCGGCGGCGGCTCATAACCACATGGGGATCCTTCCGATCTACAACGACTACAACTGCTCGAACGTCTCGGGATACGCCACGGGCTTGGCGTATGCCGCAGCGGCGGCGGCCGCGGCGAGCGCACTCGGCATCCCGGCGGGCCGCGCCCTGGCGATCGACATCGAGCCGCCAGGCGACGCGTGCCCCGGCGCGGCCAACGTCGACCCGGGTTTCGTCGGCGGTTGGTTCGACGGAATCATGGCCGCCCACTACGTCCCCGCCTACTACGGCAACGGCACAGCCGGCAGCGAGTTCGCCCGCGCCTGGTGCGGCGCCGTTGCAGCTCAGCCTGGGGTCGCCACTGACTCCTACCTGTGGTCGTTCGAGCCCTCTCTGCTCGGCAGCTACAACAAGGCAACCGCTCCCGACTATGCCCCGAAACAGACCGGTTGCGCCGGCACGATGGCGGCCTGGCAGTACGAGCTCAGCGCCGGTTCCAACCCTGACGTCGACACCGACGAGGCGCTATCCAAGCTACCGCTCTGGTTCCCCTGATCCCAACAGGACCGTCCCGGCCCAGGTCTATTTGAAGCTCTTCAACCGGACCGGGTGCCGGGCCCCCTTCTGGCGTTCTCACATCAGGCCTCAGTGGCTTATTTCCCGAAAACGAAGGGGGATGTGATGGAACAGAGAGACACCGAGATCGTCCGCGATCCGGTGACCGGCGCCGTGCGAGAGGAACTGCACGTCACCGTCGACCCGGCCGCTGACCCTCCCGACCCGGCCGTTCCGGTGGCCGATTCGGCCGAGGTTGTTAGCAGCTTCAACCCGGCGCGCCGGGCGGTGGAGCTGATCTACCTGGTCTTCGGCATCATCAACGGACTGCTCGTGATCCGCATCGTGCTCAAGCTGCTCGGTGCCAACCCGCTGGCCGGCTTCACAAGCTTCGTGTACGGCATCACCGACGTCTTCCTGGGGCCTTTCCGCAACCTGCTGGCCACCGTGAGCAGCAACCAGTCCCAGCTCGAGTTGTCGGTCGTAATCGCCATCCTCGTTTACGCGCTGATCGGTTGGGTTATCGCGCGCATCGTGACCATCATGTTCTCACGCAATGTGACGGTCGCTCGCCGGAGCCGCTCACGCGGGATGCGTTCGCGCGGCTACTAGCGACTCCTTCCTCGAGGCGCGGGGTCCGGTCGGGCACCCCGCGTCCTTCCTGTTTCCAGGCTATTCCCGTCAGCCCGCTCGAAACCCGGGGATGGCCGCCAGGTCGCGGATGTCCTGCACCTGACTCGTGATCCAGCGGGCGATGTCATTGGCCCGCACGACCTCGCGCGCCGCTTCGTTGAGCCGCCGCCTTTCCTCGACGCTCATCACGATGCCCTGGTGCATGGCGCTCGCCATCGCCTCGATGTCGAAGGGATTGATCGAAAGCACGTGCTGGTGGAGCTCCTCATGAGCGCCCGCGTTCTCCGACAGCACGATCACGCCGTCGGCGCGGTTGACCAGTGCGCCCTCCTTGACGACCAGGTTCAAACCGTCATAGACGGGGTTGACCAGCAGGACGTCGAAGTTCCGCAGCGCCGCCATCGCCTTGCGCACGTTCTCGCCGAACTCGAGCCGCACGGGCTGCCAGCCATGGCCGCCGTACTGCGCATTGATCCGCTGAACGACCTGCCTCACCCGGCGGACATAGTTCCGGTAAGCGGCGACGTCCTGGCGCGAAGGCTGCAGGAAGGCCCAGAACTGCACGTTGCCTTTCAGCTCCGGATGGTGCGCGAGCAGCTTCTCGTAAGCGAGGAAGCCGCGCACGATGTTCTTCGAGGGATCGGTGCGGTCGATGCGTACGATCAGGTGCTGCGGGCGCCAGTCTCGGAGTTTGCGCTCCTCGACCATGACGCCGTGCGAGAAGGCGAGGCGGGTCGTCGATGCCACGTCGATTGAGATCGGGTAGTGGCGGGCATAGACGACCCGGCCGTCGATCAGCACGGCCCGTTCGCGCTCATCGACCGCAAGGCCGGCATTCTCCTCGCACGTCATGAGGAAGTTGCGGACGTCGAGGCTCGACTGGAAAGCGACGATGTCGCAGCCGAGCAAGCCCTGCAGGATGGCGTCGCGCATCTCTCGTGGCAGGACCTTCCAGTACTGCGGAGTCGGCCATGGGATATGGAGGAAGTGCTGGATGACGGCGCCCGGCAGCTGGTCGCGCACCAGCTTCGGCACGAGGTAGAGCTGGTAGTCGTGGACCAGGACCAGGGGCCGGTTGGGCAGGCCCTCGCCCACCTCCACTACGCGCCGTGCGACCTGCTTGTTGACCTCGACGTAGCCGTTCGTCCACGCGCGGTGAATGCGGCCGTTGATGATCGGCTGTTGGGCGAGGTCCCAGAGGTAATGCTGGATGAACCACAGCACGGGGTTCGAGATGACGGAGTAGTACTGGTCGTACTGCTCGGGCGTCGGAGACACGTAGTGCAGTCGCGCTTCGCTCCGGATCAACGGCGCGGTCCACGTCGCGCCGCGCTCGGCCACCATCGACCGCTCGGCATCGGTGCGGGCACATGCCACCCAGTCCGCAGCCGTGACCTCCGCCAGGGTGAGCAAGGCCGTGATGACCCCTCCCGCCCCGCGGCTGAAGCCACCCTCGGGCCGCGGCTCGTGGGGGGCGCGATTGCTGACCAAGATCGCCGAGCTTTGCGGCAGCGTGCGCATCACGTAGCCGCGCATTGACGTGCCGGGCCTGCGCCTTTCGACGCTCTCCTGGAATGGGCTGCCGGCCATCGCCCTTATGTCGGGGTCGGCTTCGGTGACGCTGGCGCCGCGGGCGTCGGAGAAGGCGCCGGGGACGGAGCCGGGGACGGAGCCGGGGACGGAGCCGGTGACGGAGCCGGTGACGGCGCCGTCGACGGGCTGGGCGAGAGCACCGGCGTCGGGTTGGGCGATGATGTCGGGCCCGCCGACGGAGTCCTGGTCGGGCTTGTCGACGACGACGGCTTCGGAGAGACCTGACATACGCCCTCGAGGAAGGGATCCTGCGTGTCGGAGCCGCAGCCGCGCACGATGCCGGGAGGCTGCGAGTACCAATCACGCATGTTGGAGGGAAGAGCGTTGACGAACCGTTTCATCGTCGTGAGCCCGACGTTCTCACCGTAAGCCCGGATCAACCCGCCCCCGCCGTTGGGCGCGGTGTTGCCGACCCAAACGCCGACCACGATGTCCGGGTTGTAGGCCATGATCCACGAGTCGGGGATCCCGCCCGTCCCATTGTCGCTGGTTCCAGTCTTGCTCGCCATCTGGCGGTTCCAGCCGAAATGCCACTGGTTCTGGTAGTTCTTCAGCACGTCGCTCATGAGGAACGCTTCGGCCGGCGTGAGCACGGCCGTGGGGTTCGGAGTGTTATGCGTGTAGATGGCGTGCCCGCCGGTGCGGTCCACCTCGCGGATGACGCTCAGGTCCACCCGCTGGCCCTGGTTGCCAAAGGTCTGGTAGCCCTGGACGTGCTCGAATAGGGTGACGTCGCTGCCACCGATCGCGGTCGACAGCCCTGGATCGAGCTTGCTCTGGATGCCCATCTGGTGGGCCAGGGTGATCACGTTCTGCATGCCTTCAATCTGGCCGACCTCGACGGCCGGGATGTTGCGCGAGTTGAGGATCGCGGTCCTTGCTGTGACGTCACCCATGCCGCCGTTGTCGAAATCATGTGGCGTGTAGCCACTGAAGTTCGTGGGCGTGTCGTGAAGCACCGTCGCCCATGTGATCTTGCGGTCCCTTAGGGCGGCCTCGTAGACGTAGAGCTTGAACGACGACCCCGGCTGCCTTTCGGCCAGCACGACGTCGTACTGTCCGGCGATCGAGTCGTTCCCGTAATCGGCTGATCCGACCCACGCCAGCACCTCGCCGGTTTTCGGATCGGCCGCCAGGAGAGCGGAGTTGTTGACGTTCATCGACGACAGGTCCTGGACCCCGTTCGTGACGGCGCTCTGGGCAATCTGCTGCAGACCGAGGTCGAGCGTGGTGTGGACGACGATGCCGCCTTGCTGGATCGCCGCCGAGCCGAACATCCTCTCGAAGTCGGCAAGCACGTGGTCGACGAAATGAGGCGCCAGGCTCTGACGCGCGCTGGATTGGATCATCAGCTCCAACTCGATGTCCTCGCTAGAGGCCTTGTTGGCTTCGGCCGAGCTCAGCGCCCCGGTGGCGACCATACCCTGGATGACGTACAGCTCACGCTGCCGCGCACGGTCGTAGTGAATGACGGGATCGTAGGCGGTTGGAGCCTGGATTAAGCCCGCGAGGAACGCCGCCTGCGCCGGCGTCAGGTCCTTCGCATCCTTGGAGAAGTAGGTGCGCGCGGCGGCCCCGACGCCGTATGCCCCGTGCCCGAAATAGACGCGGTTCAGGTACATAGAGAGGATCTGGTCCTTGGAGTAGCGCTGCTCGACGGTCTCCGCGAGGATCAGCTCCTGGACCTTTCTGGTCAGGGATTTCTGCGGCGTGAGGAGCTGGATCTTGACCAGCTGCTGCGTGATGGTGCTCCCACCCTCGTTGAGGCCGGCCTGCGTCACGTCGATCCACAGGGCGCGGGCCGTGGAAACCGGATCTATGGCTCCGTGGTTGTAGAAGTTGCGGTCCTCCGCCGCCATCACCGCCTTTGGTGCGTACGGCCCCATGTCCTGGAGGGCGAGATTGACGTGGTAGTGCCCCGCGGGGTTCCAGTCCTCGATCAGCGTGCCGTTCCGGTCGAGCACGACGACGTCACCCGCGGCGAGCACGTCCTGGCTCGGATCCGGCAGGTCCCTGACCGCCCACAGGATGTAGAGCGTCATGGAGATGAAGAGGACTCCGACCGCTGCCGCGATCCAGGCCCCCTTGGCCCTCAGCCATCCTGCCGGGCGACTCCAAAATGCCTGCCGGCCGCCAGGTGCCGCTGCTCTGGGAACCACCCTTCGCGCTCCTCCTCCGAGCGCTCGATTAAGCACGGCCTGAGGCCGCGCGGTAGCGCTACGTCAGGACAACGCCCGCTTCGGCCACGCTACTCACAGCGTTGCCCAAAACCTCCGCGCCTTAGCTAGACGTTTCCCGGCTTCACCGCGACTGGTGTCTCGGGCGCGATCAGCAGCAGGACCTGGCCCTCGTTGAGGGCAGGGTGATGCTGGTCGAGGTCGTCGATCGCGTGCGCCAGCTGCGCGTAGCTGATGTGGTAGCCGCGACCCCACGAGATCCCGGGGTCGTTGAGCCAGACCCCGGTGTTGTCGTAGCCGATGATCAGAACGAAGTGCGGCACCGACCACCCGGTCTGCTCGTAATGCGAGCTGTACCCGGGGTAGTGCGCATTGCCGAGCCCGTGCGTGCGCACCTCGGCGAGAAGCGGCCGGCCGGCTGCCAGCTGCTCCGCGATGACCTGCGGGTCGTTGGGCACGAGCCGGTAGCTGTAGCCGAAGTGCTGCTGCGCGAGCTCGCCCATCAAGACGTCGTTCAAGTCGGGCTGCGCCTTCCACGCATCAATCTGCCGGATCGCCGCGTCGGCGGCGTGAGGCTCGATCACCACCGACGTGTCGTGCTTCCAGTAGGCGACCAGCATTGTCAGGTTCGCTGCCTCGCAGCTCTCCTGGTGCTGGGCCCAGTTGTTCAGCGGCGCCTGGGTGGTGAAGGGCACCTGGAGAAGGGCGTGGCTGGGAAGCGCCTCGGGGGTCGGCATCGTCCCAGGGCCGACCTCAACCGGCTGGAGCGGCTGCGGGTACAGCGCGGTCACCCCAGGGAGGGGCGCGGGCGCCTCGCGCTGCATGTAGTGGCGGACGAGGAGGCCGGACCCGCCGCCCACGATCACGGCCATCAGCACGGCGATCCCGATTCCACCCCACCCCACGCCGCGCGACGGCCGGATGCCTGCGCGCCTGGCCATGACTCCCATTTCGACCTCCCTGCTGCCCGGGATGGCGTACCCACCCGCCTCGTCCTCTTAGAAACGCCCAGGCAGGCGGGGCTACCTATCGGGGTTCGGACGCATGGCCTTGGCAACCCCAAGTATCCGGGCTACAGCGCGCACTACGAGTAGTCTGCCTGGTCCGTTTCTTACTACCTCATGGCTATCGGCTACCCATTCGGACTCAGATCAACTCGCCCTGGACAAACGGCAAGATCGAACGCTTTTGGAAGCTGCTCCAGGCTGAGGTCCTGGATCGCGAGGTCTTCTGTTCGCTAGAGGAGGCGGAAGTAACTCTCAACCGCTTTGCGGCCTGCTACAACTACCACCGCCTCTCTGGAGCAATTGGCTGGCTAGCCCAGCCGAACGTTTCGACGGTACCCCGTTCACCAACCGAGGCTTCGCGAACATCCCCCGCTCTTGAACACCTTCAGGACTGGTCGGCCAAATGCGGGCGGCATAGCGCTTGGAGTCTCAAAAACTCCGCGAAATACAGCTAGGTGAACTCCACCGCTATGTAGCCGTATCCGTTGGAGACCGCCCATGCGGTGGCCACGTAGTGGTACGGCCCGAGGATATTGGCCCGGTGTTCCGGGCTGTTCATGAACATGGTGTTGAGCTGGGTGTCGTTGATTCCGGCCGACCAGTCGCCAACGTTCTCCCCAGCCTGGTGGCCGAGCCCGCATGAAAGATCAACGCTGGGGCCATTGGTATGCGAGATGAAGCCCTGAGCGGCCATTCGCTGGGCGTTGCTCACGGCCACGCTGTACAGACACGAGCTCCAGGTCAGCGGAGGGAGCCCGTAGCGAGCGCGGTCCTGGTTGATCAGGGCCTGCTGCGTGGTGCGCACGGCGATGGCAGGCGACGCCGGAGCGACGTGACGGACCGGGGCGGCCGGCTGCGGGGCCGGCGCCCTTGGAGGCGTGGGGCTGGGATCCGGGCTCGGCCGCGGGATCATGCGCTGAGGCGCAGGGTCGTTGTAGTCAACACCCTTGTAGGGTCCCGTCGACACGACCGGGTGCCTCGATGCGGTCAAGGGGTGTGCGCTGTTCGCGCCTTGGTGGATGACAGACCACGTGCTCCAGCCGAGCGCGACCAAAACACCCGTTGCCGCCAGCCAAGGGAAAACCCGCATGCGCACGCGAGAGTATGCCGGCGGGCAGATGGCTCTCCGGCGGTGGTTGGGTTAAAGCTTGTAAATCGGTTGTTCGCGGGCGTAAATAGACTCGTTTCGAGGCCCCGACTCGATCATTCGGGGAGTCTGCTCTGCAATCGCTCGAACGCCATGACAAGAAACGTTTCGGCGACTCGTTCCCATCCCGGCGATTGGGCCCACATCGAGGCCATGGCGCGCAACGCCAGCTGAAGCGCCTCGTAAACAGCGAAACGCTGCAAAGTCGCCTGGGGCCGCAACTCGAGGTAGCGGCGGATGAAAGTCGCTCGAGTCTCGTCGGCCGCGACGGATTCCTTCCAATCCTTGGGCGACGACGGGACGGTATAAGCGCAGAACTTGCCGAGGTCATAGCTGGTCTCGGCCATTGCGAAGTAGTCGAAGTCGATCAGGGTGAACTCGCCGTTGTGGTGGATGAACTGGTCGTACTTGAGGTCGCCATGGGTGGGCAGGATTTCCTCCACCTCGGTCTTGCGCACGCGATGACGCATGTGGGCGATGAGATCGGTCAGGAGGAAGTGACCAACCGGCAGCACGTACGTGAACTGCTCCGCTACACGATCGAGCCGTGCCACCTCATTTTCGATGCTGATCACGCCTTCGACATCGATCCTCGATTCGTGGATGACGGCCAGGGCTTCTGCCGCTGCGTAGCCCAGCTGCATGAACTCGGTGTTCGCACGGTTGCCGCTCACGGGAGTGCCGCGGACGCGCTGCTCGAGCAGGAGTCCGAGGTGGTCCACGAATCCAAGCTGCCGCGGCAGATTCAAGTAGCCGGGATGGTTCTCGGCCGCCTGCCACAACGCCTTCACGATGCGGTGGGTGCGAAGTCCGCGATTGCCGGGCTGAGCCTTGCCGTAGATGTCCATCTGGGCGGGGCCGTCCAGCCTGTACCGGAGGATGGCGCCAATCTCGGGCATGTATCGGACGCGTTCGATATTCAGCCGGCGCGCCACCGCTAGGAGCTCCGCGGTGTTGTTGTCGTTCAGACCGACGAGCACGCGCGCCATGCGGACCGGGTCGGCCGCTTCCGAAAGGCCAGGCATGGCCGGGTCGAACGGGTAGAACCAGTAAGCGTGTTGGGACTCTGGAAACAGTCGCGGGTAGCCCAGTCCGCCGATCGGATCGCATCGAAGGTCCGCTCCATGCGCCGCGAGTTGTGAGCTGAGCCGGTCCCAGGCCGCGGGATTCAGGGCACCCTTGGCCACCAGCCTCAGGCGGCGCTCCTCCGCGTCCTTATTAATGGCGATGTCGAAAAGCGTCCAGTAGGAGTCCGGCGGCTCGAGCCTGGATGAGCGTCGCTTGACGCGGCTCAGTTCCCAGCCGGAGCCGTCGAGGATCTCTTCGACGAATCCCGCCACGGACGCTTTGTCCGTGGCCTCGCCCATGGTTACAAGAGTTGGTGTTTGCGTTGTCATGTCAAGGGATTGCCCTACTAGGGAACGCTGAGCGGGGCGTTCTGCGACATATCCACGTTGAAAACGTGGCCCATGTCCAGGATGGCGGCGAGGCAATCGCTCATTTATGCACGTGGAGGTGGGCTTTGAGATCGTTCGGCGAATATCTAGCGAGTCGGCCTGTGCTTGCGCGACGCCTGGCCGTCAACGCGTTTGTGCTGATG
>CAAGKR010455528.1_pt1 | contig 34476 bp, 35 predicted proteins | sample 2556971 | NCBI WGS metagenome assembly CAAGKR01 (sample SAMEA5207829, study PRJEB30636) | soil metagenome | biome: forest; feature: boreal; material: soil | place: USA | collected 2011-09 | depth 1 m | reverse complement strand
GCATACGGAGGGTGACCGCGCCCAAGCGGATCGGGACCGCTCGATGGAGCATGGTGCGAGAGCCGGGAGTCGAAAGCGGTTCAGTCAATTCCCTAACTTGCTCCCATTTATCTAACTGCAGCAAATCCTGTTTCTTACGGATTTGCTCATGTTCTGTGAAGAGCTGAGAAGTGCTGCCGAAAGCTGCCAATTCTGGCAAGAATTTGGCAATACTACTGCTACTTCATACCCGGGGGCGGCGTCGGCTTTTCAAAGCCAATAGGTTCAATGAAACTGCCAGGATCCAACGAGAGGTTCTGATCGTCCTTCAGAGCCCCAAACCCCTTCATTAAACCAAAGGTGCCCTTTACTGCAGGGTTGTCGGACCTGACAACGATTGGACCTTGGAGGCTGTTATGTATGAATGACACCACCGAAGTGCCATTATAGACGAAGGTGACGTGGATAAACGTGCAGTCCGTGTACGTCTTCCCGTCCAAAAGCACCTCTTGGTTCTCGAAAGTTTTTCGCGCGATCAGTTCTGCAGGAGCCTCGCTCCACGGGAATGGATTTGCCACGGTCTTTGGGGTTTCGGCAACGGCTGTCGAAACATCGTCCTTCTCCCGCACCGGCTCCTGCTTCGGCCTGTTGTTAAGGATCAGGCACACGAAGACGACTAACCCGATAAGGCATGCCACGGCTGTAACCTTCATCCAACCCGGCGCAGCGTCCACCCTGTCCATTAGAAACGGTCCAATATCTGCAATCATCCCTGTTGGTATATCAGACTGATCCCACCGTCAATCAGATGGACCAGCCCGAGAATTCCACATTCTCATTTACCAACATTGTTAGGGCTAGATGGCTCGTCTGAATAATTGTACCGAGCAAATATTACGAAATCGCTGGCGGATGGATGCGCTGGATTCGGCGGATTATCCTTCGTAATCCAATAGCAATACGCCAGCGGTTCCCCACTGGTGGCAGTCTTAGTACTTTTTCTAAAGGTAAGATGTTGCCGGTAGACGCCGTTCTGAGCGTTGACGACAATTTCGTATGAACGACTGTCGGTGTTCTCCAGTCGAGGCGTCAGCTGAATGCCCTTTATGATCCTGTGCCCCCGTGGCTCGATTTCGGGAATAAACATCTCGGGCTGTGTGTAGATACTGATTACCCAGTCACCCAGCTCAAGTTCGCCTGGAGCAACGCTGACAGTGACCCCAGTCAAAGGATAATCGCCGTGATTCCAGATTATCAAAGGCACGACAATAGATTCCGTTCCATCTTTAGTAATGAGGCCATTGCCCGGCTGAGGAACGATGACGGGAAATGCGTCTCCCCCTGTCACATATTTCGAGACCTTCTCAATTCGGCTGGCAACGTCTTCCATCTGCTTCCCTGTTTCGTGGAAATCATTCTTTGCCTCAGACAATACCGCCTCGAAATTACGCTGAAGATTCGCGTCATCTTTACTTCGCTGATCATCTTGGGCTGATCGGTCGTGTTGGATGCTATGAAGTTCAATCAAGACGAATCCGACCATCAACGCTACCAGTATGACCTTATCGGTTTTCGAGAGCGCCCGTAGTACGGCCAATACACCGACTGCTCCAGCCACGGCAATTGCCGCCCCTGTAGGGGGGCAGTGTATCAGAAACCAAATAAGAACGCCAAAGGCCGAGATCCAAATGCCGTTCCTGACTAGTACATGGCTAAGGAATACCTCTATCCGCTTCTCCCATCTCTTTACTCGATGAGCCAACATACCAAGCAACGGTCGCTGACATGCGAGCGGGGTTCAAGACCTGTCCCTACCTTCAAAAGGCACCGAAGGGACTGTCCGAGGGACGATAGCTACTTGCGGCTGGAGGCATTCGGCGGATATGGAGTTGGGTTCTTTCTTTCATCCTATGAAGACCCGCACCTGTATTTGGCTCTTAGCTTCAGCCTGTTCGGCTTTGGCGGCGAGCCCAGCTCCTAATCCCACGCCCTCCACCCTTCCTCCATCAAAGTTGGATGAAGCGTGCGCCCAATCCTTGTCGGCTTCCATCACCCGTGAGGCTGAACTCGAACAAAAATTCGCTGAACTTTGGAAGCAGGTCTCGGCGCTGAGCTCTGGGCCGGGAAGCGATCCCAAAAAGCCGCTCAAGGATTGGATGACGCCAGCACAGCTCGACCAATTCTACCTGCTCACTGCGCAGATGCGGTATATCTCATTCTCCATCTACGGCGAAGTCACTAAACGCCGCGAGATAAGGGCGATCAGCAATATAGTAAGGGCTGAGGAAAAAGGTGATCAAGTTTACGCCGAAAGCATCGGCGACGGCGGAGCCGACCTAGTAAAGATTAACGAGCAGATTACTCTGAAGCTCGAAACCGCGGGTCTCGGCCTCTGGAACGCTGAGCTCAACAACCTGGTAAAATTACAATTCGTCACCGATGCCCAAAGCGTGCCAATAAACTCGGACTTCATTCCGAAATTAAATTTGGCGAAATCAGCTGGACCGCGACAATTCACCGATGACGTGGGTTTCATGTTTGATGACAATTTGAAGACGACGGTGGCCTACAAATTTTTCATTGCCCGATTAAATGACGAGATCAAGGCCGGTAACCAAGAGGCCACCGTCATAAGGGACTACTTGGGAACTTGGAGCGCCACGGCCCCAGAGTGATCAGCAAGATTCGACGAATAGTCCCCAAAGACTTCAATGGGCTACGGTCACCCTGCCCTTCGACAGACCCTTGGCCAATGGATTCGACCGACTCTGTTCCTACGCCTACAAAAGCGAGTGTTCCGTTAGCACCTTAGGAACCGTCAACGCCGGGAAGCATCTTTACTTGAGGTCCGCAGTTTGCTGTCCACGGACGCGATCCGCTCCACATCTCGGGCTAAAAGGTCCACAATCGATTTAAGTTGCCTAATATCTCTCAAGGTTGGCAGTACCGGATCGGGCCCGGGATCGCCCTGATTCCTAAAGACAAACACAGGAAGCGCATTTACAGACGCAATCACCTTTTTGAGATTGCACGCTATTCCAGCCAACTCGGCCTCGGTTTCGGTTAAGGGAGAAACATCATACCTGCCCCGAACTACTAAGTTTCCGTCCGCCGATGTAATCGTCACGCTGATGCTCGCGTAGTATTTATCCGGCTGCGGAAGCCACTGGACCTGATATGTTGATTGATTGTTAGGCCCCAAGGGTTTCACCGAGTCTTCGTCGTCGAATTCCCAGTGATAAGTCGGATTTACGAGGGGTTGTAAACTCGACGAATCGATCCAAGCAGGAAGCACTTCAATAGAACCGACCCTAAGAGTAGAGGTACCACCCTGGATCGGGCCAATCTTACAACCATCATCATCTAGGAATGAGCACAATATCTTCGCATTTCTAACCGGCACTATACACCTCCCGTCTATATTAGACCAATATGCAGCCGCCTCAATCCCATCGCTAAGATCTGTCCCGGAATTATCAGGAGCGGGCCGGAGATAAGTGTCTTCGCAAATATCGCATATTTCTATGCCGGGCGGGGTCTGGGTATACCCAGACCCTTCAGGGTCTGAACACGTCTCAAGAATCTCATGACTGGCAATCCATGTCAACGGAGCAGACATCCAAGCAAAATGGAACGCTTGCCCATCGAGAAAGTTCCATCTATGCCACCCGGCAGCAGTTCCCACGTCACTACTAAACCCATCCGTAAATACTGCGTATACAATCTGATCATTCGATCGAAAATCTGGTACTTTTCCATTAATGATTAAGGCCTTTATATAGGCAGCTAAATTATCGCCCGTCACCGGCTCTACTGGCTCCGTAGAGTCGTCAAATATAGGGAAATATGTGTTCAACGAAGCCGGCGCGATATTGCCATATTGGCTCATTCCGAGCATGTATGGACCAGCGAAGAGTTGTGCAAGGTCCAGGGCAATTTGCCATGCCGTGTCGTTAAGAGGTGAAATCTTCCAACTCGATCCCCAAAAGATTAATTGAACCTGCGCGTTCTTAATGAACGGTCCGTCACCATAAGTTACTTTGTTATTAGGAATCATTTTGTGCCCCAACATTTCGTCCGGCCATAAGACTGATCGATGTTTCTGCTTAGTGTTTATAGCCCCTCGTTGGCAATCTAGTCATTTCGCCATAGAGCGAAGCGTTTCCGACAATCGAATCTAAATATTGGCTTGTTGCAATGATTTCTCCTTTGGTCGTTTGGTGGATTTCTACATAAGAGTATAACGTTTCCGTGTGCAAAAGTTACATCCTATTTCTTTCCTTTTTGGCCCTTGTCCTGGGGTTTATGGCGTCACCGAGTGCAACTTACGAAGTCCTTAACCTGTTAACGGCTCACTATTTCAACCCAAAGGCCCAGTAGGGAAATGACAAGAGACACGACCACCGCCACGCCTATCACTTTCCCCTTGGTCGTATCGCGCCACCGCTCAAGGTCCCTCACCCTGCCGTTCGTCTTGGTCACCTGGTCTGAGATGTAGCGCAGCGTCTCGCGCACCTCGGCCCGGTAAGATGCCGACTCCCGGTCCTGCTGTTCCAAGCGGCTGAGGATCGTCGCAAACATGGCGTCGTGGCTGTCTCGGTCGAAGGACATGATTAGTTGGCGGTCTGCTTAACCTCGAATGTGGCACCCTGGAGCACGGTAGAGACCGAAGCGTTAGACGTATTCTGGGCGAACTGAACCGTGAGCGTACCGCCCGCATTGACGGTGATGGTACCGTTGATCTCCGCGTTGCCGGTTGTGATCGCCGCACTGGACGAACAAACGACGCCAGCCAAGGCGGAGGAACTGGTCTGGTTCACGATGGCCCCCCCGCTCGTCAGGACACCCTCGTAGTAGATGCTCGTGGCTGTCGCGGTCCCGGCGATGGCCAATTGCACACCGCCAGACGAGGCTGCGGTCATCGGCAGCTTGGCCCGGAAGTTGTAGGTTTGCCCAGCAACCAAGGTCGCCGTCAGGGCGGTGACGTTGGCCAGCACCGCGTTGGAGGTGGCCGTGAAGCCAGTCGTCGTGCGTGTGAGACCGCCGTACTGCAGGAGACCCGTAATCCACACGTTTGAAGCCGTGGACCCGTCACCCTGGACAAACTTAACCGGCCCAGCCGACGAAACCGCGATCTGGGGCCAGCTGGATGAGTTGGTGCCGAGGAACAGCGACGCAAACGTGGTGCCTCCGCTTCCGGTAATCTTGAGCGTATTGTCCGCAGTGGAACTGAGGATCGCCCGCGACGTGCCGAAGTTGAGGTTGCCGCCTGAGGCCGTCGTAAAGTTGCCGCTCGTGAGGGTGACACCGGCAGCGCTCACGCCGGTAGAAAAGGTCTGCAAGCCGGTGAACGTCTGGGCAGCGTCGGTGCGGGCGATTGAGGCTGACGTCGTGGGGAACGTCATGGTCGTGCTGTCAGTTCCAGCCAGCGTCAGGGTATTTGAAACCGTAAGCGTCTTTGAGGTCGTGCCACCCGCCACGGTGAAGCCAGTGGACGCTGCGACGAAGGTGAGCCCATTGACCGAGGTAGGAGTGATGACGCCCAGCGTCAGCGTGATGGCCGGTGTGGTCGTGGCCGTCGCGACGGTTCCAGAAACACCGTTGGCCGTCGTAACCGAGACGGTCGTGACGGTGCCCGTGCCAAAGGCCGTCGAGTTGAACGCGTTACTTCCCAGCGTGCCGCCCGAGCCAATGTTCAAGACTGATCCGTCAACACCGGCAAACTCCAGCGAGTTGTCTATCTGAAGGGTCTTTGACGTCGTGCCGCCTGCCACGGTGAAGCCGGTGCCCAGAGCCGTGAAGGCTAGGCCGTTCACCGACGTTGGGGTGATGGCCGCGAGCGTGAGCGTGATCGCTGGTGTGGTCGTGGCTGTGGCCACCGAACCCGACACGCCGTTGGCAGTGACCACTGAAACCGACGTCACTGAGCCGAGGCCAAATGCGGTCGAGTTAAAGGCGTTGGTACCGAGCGTGCCGCCTGTACCCACGTTGAGCGTCGAACCATCCGTGCCCGCTAAAGTGAGCGTGTTGGAGGCCGTGAGCGTCTTGGCGGTGGTGACGACCACGTTGCCCGCGTACGGTGTCTTTCCCGACCACGTGTCTAGGTTGGCGCTCCATGCCTCGACGTTCGTGCCCACCACCAGGCTAAGGTCGGTTGGGGTGACAGTGACGTTGCCGCTGAGCGCGTGCCCGTTGACGGTCGTGGTCTTGGGAACCAACGCGGTGAGGGCCGACTGCAGGTCGGTCTGGTTGGACAGTGTGCCGGTGATGCTACCCCACGTTCCCGCACCTCCGCCGCTGCCGACGGTGATGGACTGGTCCGGCAGCGTGTACACCCGGTTAGCCGAGAGCGTGCCCGCAAAGGTCCGTACGAAGCCGTCAGTGCCCACCCATGAGAGGCGGTCGGATGCGTCGCTGAACTGCACGTAGCCCGCAGGCGGAGTGGCCGGTTGCGTGGCTGAATCTGCGAACGCTACCGAGGATGTTAGTTGCTCGTTGGACATGGATTAGTTGCCGGTAGCCGAGAAGGACAGCGTCCACCCCGCGGATGGGATGGGAGCGCCGTAGGCCACCGAGAAGCCGTTCTGCGTCGGGCGAGCGGTCAGCCAGCAGTTGATGAAGGGACCGGCTGACGTGGGAGGGATGAGCGTCGGCACCACCGACGTGCAGGTGTTGGCGAAGGCACTCCCAAGTAGGGTCGCAAATGAAAAGCTGTCCGTGGTCGCCCCAATCGTGGCCGCTGCGATCCCACCCAATCCACCGACGACGCCAGATTGACCCGTCGTGCCCGCGCCCTTCGGCAGCACGCGCACGCGGAGGAAAAATCTGAGGTCGGCGTAGGTGACCAGATTGCCGGACGGGTCCGTAATCGTAATCTGCATGTTCATCCACGCCCCGTTTGGCCTTGGGTAGGGCACGCGGGTGTTGGTCGGGAACCGCGTCCAGTCCACCGCGCTCCCCACCTGAAACTTGAGGTTGTCGTAGAGCTGCTGGGTGTTCAGCGACAGTACCCCACTCCACCCCGCCGTGATCGGCGTGCCGAGGATGGTGCTGCAGTAGTTGGCGAGGCCGTCCACGTCCAACATGCCGATGCCCACCGTCGCGATGTAACCTGCCTGCCCTGCCCATGAAGGCGCTCCCGCCGTGCCCGCCGTGAACGTCACCTGCATTGGCTCATTATCGCCCACCGTGAGCTCTTGAAGGTCAGTGACCGCTACCGGGTTGCCGATGGCCGTGACGGCGGCGGCTGACTTGTCCAGCGCGGTGGTGTCGATGACGAGATTCACAGGGATGCGGCTGGGTCAACCTCAGGTGGTCGCCGTGAGGATGCCGTTCGAGAAGGTCATCGTGCCCCCGCCTCCGCCGACCTTGGTGTAGGCGAGCGTCGTACTCAGGCCAGCGTTGGCGGTAGCAAGAGGTCCTAGGTTGAGGATGAGGACGCAGCTGGAGCCGTTGAAGAAAAAGGCGTTCTGGCCTGCGCCGCCCGGCGATTGGTGGTAGGCGACGGTGCAGTTCGCGAGGGCCTGTATGGCCATCACGTATTGCTGGACGGCCTTGGGCACCATCGGCCCGTTGATGGGTGGAAGTGAGAGGGCCACGTCAGTAGGTGATGATGACGACCCCGCTTCCGCCTGGGCCGCCGTTGCCTCCCCCACCACCGCCGCCGCCACCACCCGCGCCGCTGTTTGCCGGAGCCGAGCCGCCATTTGAAGCCGGGTTGCCTCCGGCAGAACCGTTACCGAACACGCCGAGGCCGCCCAACGCAGCTACACCGGATGAGCTGGCTCCGCCTCCGCCTCCCGCCGTATTACCGGCAGCCCCAGTTCCAGCGGTCGCGGCTGCGTTGGTGCCGGACGTGTCGAAGCTCGCGCCTCCGCCGCCTCCGGTGGTGTTTCCAGTGCCGCCTACCCAGCCTCGCGCTGCAGGAGACAGGCCGCCTGCGCCGCCAGTTGAACCTGATGGGGGCTTGCCGCCGTTGCTCGCGTTAGCCGGTGTAAGGCCGCCAAATGAACTAAACCCACCTGAGCCGCCCGTGGTAGACCCTGAGGTCCCGCCGACGCCACCCGCTCCGATGACAACGGCGAAAATCTGGCCCGGCGTGCAGGCGATGTTTTCAAAGTAGGCGATTGATGCGCCGCTTCCGCCTCCCCCACCTCCCGTTGTTCCGCCATAGCCGCCGCCCGCGCCGCCGTTGACCACGGCAACGCGTCGGAGATTGGTGACCCCTGCAGGGACCGTGAAGTTGCCGCTCGCTGTGACGGTCTGGAGGCCGTGCGGGGTCGCTGCTGGCAGAAGACCCTGCGTGTACTTCCTTACCAGTATCTGCCCCATCCAGACTGTGAGGGCGTCGGCCTGTACGTTGAACCAGGTGAGGTTCCCCGCTATCGCCGAGAAGTAATCGACGATGTTGAAGGGGTTCTGCGCCGGGATGTCCGTGAACGTGCTGATCCCAGGGGAAACGCCCGGGAGATAGTAGTCCTCGATGACCTGTGCCCGCAGGCCAACCACCTGCCCGACGTCAGGTGTGTCCTTGATCCTCTTTCTGACGTACTGGCCCGCACCGGTTGGAAAGAGTCCGTCTATGACGGAGCAGGTGATGCCCACCACGTTCACCAGCGATCCCGAGACCGACGTGACGGTGCAGCTCCAATAATTTACCCCGGTAACCTGATAGTAGAGCAGGAGAACGTCTCCCGCCGCGTAGTTGTTTCCAGCGACGGTGAGCTGCGAGATCGACGCCGTGGACAGGTTCGATGCGCCCGACGTCAGCGCGACGATGGACGAAACCGGGAAGGCGACGTCGTAATATCCGTTCACGAGCGCCGACGTCGTGGTGACGTTTGCCATCACACCGTAAAATCCGATGATGGTGGTTTGCGGACTGAAGACCCCGGGCAGTGCAGCCTGGGCACCACCCGAATAGTCCGGCGTGGTAAACAGGTAGTTGGTCGGGGTGATGAACTCCGGCGGGATGCGGGAATAGGTCTTGGTGTACTGCAGGAGTCCCGTGGCCATCGCCTGCGGGTCACCCTCCTGGCACTGGTAGGCGAGCGGGTCCGCGTCCTCCCCAAAGGGGTTGGCAAGCGCGTCAAAATCGGGCGCTGAGATGGTTCGCCCCGCCGACGATGGCGTGTCTATCGGCGGAAATGACGATGCGTTGACGGCACCTGAAACGACCGTTGCGCGGCACACATAGATTCCCGCGCCAGCAACCCCCGCATAGGTGGGGGTGTTCAGCCCGTTGTTTGAGAGCGAGACGTAAACCTTGGGTACGCCCGGGGCGATGATGAGCCCGGCTACCGTGCACCAATACCAGCCATTGCCCGCAGGTCGGATGGAAGCTGTCGCCTGATTCCCCGCGATGCCGGGCATCACGACGCCGTTGACCAGGTCAAACGTGGCGTTGGCTATCGTCGTCGGCGTGGCGTCGAACAGGCTGACGCAGCCGTATTGCCTGCCCGCGAACTTCAGCATCACGCCGAAGCCGGTCATCGCCGCTGGGAGCGAGACGACGGTCAGCTGATTGCCGATGTAGAAAAGCTGCGTTACAGCCGTCTCAACAAGCGATGAGCAGGCCGTCCCTGCCTCAGGGTCAGTCGTCGCATTGAACGTAATGACCAGCGCAGAAGCGTTGTTGTAATTCCAGTAAGCCCCCCGCGTGAAATCGTCCGAATACGGCAGGCTATTCGTCCAATTCGTTAGGTTGGTGATCGCCGGGGCGTACCCCTTGTGGGTGACGCGGTAGCTCCGCGTGATCTTGCGGACGGAAGTGTTCGGGCTCGGGTAGTTCGCGAACGGAAGCGCGAGGGCATACCTGCCGGTCTCTTGGGGCGTTGAATACGGGACATCACGGGCGATGGTCTGGGCCATGCCCTACCCGCCCGGGTCAACCTCTCCTTACTCAACTGGAGGTGAGCGGCTTTACCGTTGCCAAGATCACCGGGACAAAGAGGATTTGCATTCCGCCTCCAGCGCCCCGTGAAGGATTTCTATTTCTACGTTTTCTACGCCGTCGGACGCTATCAGTCTAAAAATTTTGATCCGTCCGGGGACTGGTCCAACCCATGGGGAACAGCGATCATGACGTTTATCCAATGTCTGATATTGGAAGCGGTGCTATTTAATCTGAAACTCTTGGGGATTGTGGCGACTCTCCCTCACCTACCTAGGTCTTCGATCTATTTCATTGCGATCGGGCTCTTGGTAGTGAATCACCGCCTCGCTGTAGCTAGTAATGAATATAACGTGAGATTTGCCCAGTGGCCCCGTGAAAAACAATCGCGATGGGACACGATGGTCGGCTTGTTGCTTGCTGTGTCATTTGGAGGGGCCTTCATCATGTCAGCGATTATAGGCGGTAAAGTGTAGTTGTGAGTTAACTCAGTTCACCTTAAGCGCTGGCACCACGGCGTCGTGGATGCCCTGTAGCAACTGGATCTGCTGCTGAGTCTGAACGCTAGAGCTGGGTGGCGTGTAGGGCTGCGGAGCCAAACCGTTCAGGTTTGAGGGCGAGATGTTGATCTCCTGCTGGTGGAGCGCATTGATCTTGGCCTGCAATGCTGGAACGAGCGCCTCTTGCGTCGGATCATCGGAATTTTCGTAGCCATTAATCTCCTTGGCCAAATTGGCCTGCAGGCTCTCAAGGTTCTGCTTGGCGTTCGCGACGCTGAGGGAATCCTGCAGCTGTTGGTTTACGCCGCCCACGCCAGACTGGGACAGGACGTCCGTACGAGCCGAGATGCCGCCGCTTACGGTCTCCGCGTCGTCCACCTCCTCCTGCGTGGCCGCGACTACGCCCTTGGTGGCCGTCTCAACGGCATCCGTAGCGGTCGCAAGCTGGTTCTCGGCGTCTACCGCCTGCTGGGTGAGCGCGATCTGCTGCTGCATCTCCGCTGACTGCTGAACGAGCGTCGCCAGCTGTGCCTTCTGGGCGGTGTTCAGATTCCCCACACCAAGACTCAATAGCTGGTCAATCTTGTACTGGTTTTGCTTCTCGGCGGACTGCTGCTGGAATAGCTGGAGGCCTTCAGCCGAGAGCGTGTTGAGCCCCGCAAGCGCGGGCGTCTCCGCGATAAACATCGCCAGCTGGTCCTGTTCGCTGAGAGCCGTTGCCTGCCGGATGGTCTTCTCATCATTGGCGATCTGCACCGCATCCTTAGCTTCGCGTACAACTCAGCGATGGGTTGCAGCTGTTCCTTCCATGCTTGCCTCGTCTCCTTGGTCCACTGCTCGAATGGGACACGTGTGGTGCAGTCACGATATGCACGGTTGAACGCCGCCCAGATAGCGTGTGGTCCGTGCAAGCCTTGGTTCACCGTGCGCTTGGCACGCAGGTCGGCAACGCGCATCACCTTGCCTTCGACCACTGATGCCGCGAGTTCACGTGTGGATAGTTGTAGTTGCTCGGCTTGATCCAACCAATGCGTCTGTTGGTCGGCATCCAGCGATTCCACCTTTTGGTGGTGGGTGTAGCTGAGACTATCCCGGCGACGTGACAAAGGTATGGCGCGAGCTGTCACCGCATAGTTCCTGAGCGTGTGCGGGTCTACACCGGTTGCCTCGACGGCTGTGGTGTACGTATCGCCCCACCTGAAACGCCGTTGTCCGTAGACGATCCAATCGCCGAGCATCCATGCGTAGGCGTCGGCAGCACGGTGGAATTGCCTGCCGATGTTGATGAACTGCTCTTGAGTCAGGTCGTCTGAGAGGACGAGACCGATGGATGACCGGATGACGGCGTCCGTGTTGGTGGTGACTGTGAGGGATTCGTTCATAGTTTATGCTGCGCGGGCATACTCGCCAAAGAACCTGATGGCTGCTCTGCGGTAGGCGTTGCTGGCTTCGGCGATGGTTTTATAGCAGCCGAAATAGTGCTGCTTTCCGCAGTGGGTCAGCTTGGCGATAAACCTGTTACCTTGGGCGGACACACCCTTCACACCGAGCTTGTTGGTCCTTTGTGCGCCACGGTTCGCTTGATTCTGAGTGTGGGTAGCGAAGCGCATGTTTCGGCGACGGTTGTCTAGACCATTCCCGTTTTTATGATCCACCAGCTGGCCGCGTTTTGCCTTCATCAGGTAACGGTGCATCAGCAGCGGACGCCATTTGCCTTCACTGTTTACAACGCCGCGATAGGCATAAAATGCGCCGCTCTTGGGATCTGTGAACAACGTCCACTTGAACCTGTTGAGGTCGTCAAAATCGGCATCGTCCACGCTGGCGACGTAGCCCTTGGTAAGTGGTATGTATTTCACGATGTCCTGTATCTCCAATGGTCGTTTAGTTGTGCCTCGCGGCAGTTCTCGCGGTTGCGGTCACTGCGGGTGAATTTCGTGACCGAATAGCCGAGCGTGTTTCGCCATTTTCCGACGTTTTTGCACACGGCGGCGCGTGTGACCTTGAGCCTGCGCGCGGCATCGGCTTCGGAACCGAGGGTGAATGCCTGGTCGAGTCCGGCAGCGAAGGCCAAGCCGTGGACATCCATGCGGACGTTTCTGCTGTCGAGGAGCTCGCCGATGACGCGACCGATGATCGACGCACGGTCATGTCGTTCCTGCGAGATGAGCTCGTTTCTGTGCCATGTCAGGACGGCTGCGGCTTGAACTGGCGTCAGCTTCACCTCGCTCAGCTTTTCAGCCAATAGGTCGGCATCTGATTCGACAGCGTCATAGTCGAATGGCTGCGACGATGGCCGGTCGCCGTCGTGCAGATGTTGCGGCCTGCTGAGGTCGTTACTCAACGGATCGACGGGAATAGCCCCGTCTCGTGCTTCAGGAAGATCGATGAATCCTTGGTGGCCTCTTTCCAACGCATCGATGCGATCAGGACATTGATCTCGGCGAGTCGCTGTGCCTCGTCTGCAGATCGCTTGTCCAGGCGGTCCAAAATGACCCGTAAACGTGCGCCTAACACCTTGTCGGCGCGTGAATCTGCATTTTCTCCCATGCCCTAACTACTAGGGCTGTTTAAACGAACCCAACGGCGCTCAATTTCGCCTGAAACAGAAGATGAGAGTCTCCGGAATCAGGCAGGCGAGAAAGACGTGGAGCCAGAGTAGCTTACGTTGCCGGTAGGTCATGCTCGGTGGTCCTGCATATATTCGGCGTTGCACTGACGGCACCACCTCTGGTTGGGGGCACGTCTCGGGTTGGCGTGACACTTGATGCAGAGGGTGGTGTCAGTGACGTCGAGACCTGCGTGTCGAGCGTAGGGGCCGGATTCGTAAAATGCGTGGCAGGGTCCAATTGGGTCCCATTGGCCCTTGTCCCATCCCAAGACAGGAAATTGTAGGGCCTCAATGGGTGGTGGATCAGGCCAAGGCCACTTCTTGCGCATACGTTAACTAGTGCGCGTGACAACGTAGCTGCCGTCGGGTTGCTTGCGCACGCGAAAATGCGTGCCTGGACATTTCCTCATACGCGCACCCGCCGCCTGGTGCATATATCCCGTTCCGGTGAAACTGTCGCCCACCTTCATGTCGTCCCACGGGTGTTTTCGGTCCCCTCGCCTGCCCATGTGCTCACAACACCAGTCCAGCACGTTGTGATTGTATGCGAGCATGTAAACACTGTGAAACTTCGTGTTGAGCTCGGTGCGCGTTGAGCATTGCCGTGCGATCTTGAGGCACATCTGGACCGACTGCTCATGCGTGCCGGAGTGCCTCACCACAGGCCACTGAGCTAGGCATTCCTCCAGCCAGCCGTGCTTGCGTGCGTAGCAGACCCACCTACGACCTCTCTTCATAAAATCAGCACGGGCGGTGAAGCCGCGAGATGCCTCAATGGTCTGCTCCTTGGTCCACTTTACGGCTCGGGACTTTTTGACCTTCTTCTCCTTGGGCACCCTAACCGGGTCGTCGATGGCCACAGATGCCTTGGCCTCGGTCTCGAAGTCCAAAACGGGAGCGTGCCATTCCACGCGCTCCACGTTCCAACTACCATCCTCCTGCTTTTGAATCTTGAAGCTCTTGATCGCCACCCGACCGTAGGACTTCACGTACCCCTCAACGTCGCGGGCATCGGCCGGTATCGATAGCGTGCCGCCGACCTTGAGCGAGGTGAGGGCACCTGCAAACGTGCCCATGTACGTGCTCATGAGAAGCCGTCGATCAGGGTTGGGATCACTTGAGGGACCTGATGAGTTGAGCGAGGAAATGGCGCTCACTCTCGGCAAAAGTTTTCACGCCGCTGAGGCGCGAGACGCGCCCGTAGTCGCGCGCGGAGAGCCGGTCGTCGTGATCGGTGAGGAGGTGCTGGACGGCGCGGGTGGCTTGGTGGTTGTCGAGGAACGTGAGCTTGGCCTTGGCTGGCATTCAGTAACTACGCGAGAACCTCGAACGACCTTGCGTGGCTATAGCACCGAGGTCAAAAACGACCGGATGACGGCCCAAAAAGCAAAGCTCCGATTCGCTCTTAAGCGTCTCGTCGCCCTTTCGAGCACTACCTTCGCCATGCTCATTTTTATTGTTCACGATGCTGTGCGTGAAGAGCTGAGAGGAATCCGAGACGATGTTGCTTTGGCGGATTCCAACAACCGTGAGATTGAATACAAGCATATGACCCAGGAGCGTCTCAGGGAAATACTGGCGAAAATCGGAGAAACAGCATTGGGCGGTAAGAATCCAACTGAATCGGAATACGAAAAACAGGTCGCCGGCTGCCAGGAACGAATAATAGACATAAATACTCAAGCGCGCATGCAGCTCAACTTACTCGCCGCCGCGGAGACGCTTATGGGCAAATTGCCTCAAGCTTTTCAGGATTACCACGCAGCGCGTTTGGCCACGCTAAAAACTCGCGTGCTATCGAATTTAACATTCGCAGCGATTCTATTTAATGGGCCTCACGCGCAACCGGATTTCGATGACAATGGCGTAAACTTTTTCGTGGCTCCAAATGCTGTATCAGGATTGGGAATTATTTTTATAGCACCCGCATTACAGCACAGCGACGTGCGCGGATGGATGGAAATTAAGGAAGCAACTGAGCACGCCGCACTCGCTATTAGCACCGTGGAAGACCACAGCAGCAATATTGATTCAGCGATTCACGAGCTTATGTTCTCAGTCAGGGATGATGTGGAAACTAGACTTCAAGATCTCAATGAGAAATACGTATTTTGGACCCACGTTAGCTATGTCCTATATTTCGTAATATTTGCGTTCAACGTTTGGGTCGTCTTTTTCACAAAGCTGAAACCCGAGGCACCCGAATAGCGTCGTCACTCCGGGTCGTCCGTGGGCGGTGGCGACAGGATGAACAGCTGGTTCGCGTTGCCCACGGTGGCCAGCGATAGGAGCAGCTGCAGGAATTCCTGCTCAAGCTCGGCGTCGATCTGTTCCTCGATGGTGTTCATGTTTACATCTAACTAGAACGGCGTTCCTGATGACCGCCCAGGCTAGGTAATTCGGTGCCGACGTGAGCGCCCGATGGGCATCGTAAACGGGCACCTGGATGTTGAGCGGCCTGAGCACGCCTAACTACACCTTGAGGAGGGGGCGACGGAACCGGGGAGGAGGGCTGAGCCTTCGTGGTCCGCACCTGCCTGGGCGACGGCTAGGACCCAGCAAATCAAAAGGAGCAACCCAGCAACCGACGACCTGAGCGGAGCGAAGGCGTCGATAATTAACCTTCATAAAACGAGTGAGCGAAGCGAGCGAGCTCCCACGACCAGACGAGAGAGCGTAGCGAACGAGACTGGTACACACCTTGGCCAATACCGGTATTGTCAGAGACAAATTTTTGCCGGTTTGGCTTGGCCACTGATATGTTATTCAATTGATCGCAGAGACCACCCAGGGAAACCACTCCCCGGGATTTGGCGTCTGCACCTCGGCGTATTTCATTGAGGTCTATTCACGGCTGTCATGCGGGGGAAATGTTTATCCCCCGGTCCGCTGTCCCGGTCACCACTGATTACCACCAGTACACCCTCGGACACCGGGCTGGGTGTCCTTTCAAGGCAGACGCAGGTCTGAGGAGCCGAGGCCTCAGTAAGGGGACCGTGGCGTGGGACTCAACCCTGCTACGCCGCCTCCCGACCGTTTTGCACACCGTACTGGCTCTGGTCACAAGCTAAACCACTTCATATTGTTTGAGTAAGATCTCCAGGTGTCCCATACGGGTTGACGCCATCGTCGACGCTCCTCTTATGCCGGTCGCGACCCGGCGCATGGCTGGAAGATCAAAGCCTTCTGCAGTAGGTATCAGTTGGATGAACGGGATGTACCCCGTCTCCCGCCGAAGATTTTCAATGAACTGGGGACGCACGAAAACAGGCTGAAAGCCCACGTCCATCCTTTTATCTACTCAAGCCAGATGAACGCCCCGCGATTCGCCTATGGATTCAGGCGAATCGACGAGCGAAACTATTCTCGAGCCTGTGCCGACTAGGGCTCATTCGTTGCCAATCTGAAGCCCGTTAAGTCCACGTTCTTCTGCCGAACCCTCATGCCGAGCAGTTGCCTATCAACGTCAAGCCGACCGTTGCTGTCGTAGTGCAGGAGAGGCATGTCCTCGACCGTTTCATCTTTGAAATCCCTAATTCGAATTCTCAACAAGGGAGGCGACCACCCAATTCTGCCCGAAAGCAGTACCATTCCCTCGATGGTTTCATGCGGTGGTATTGTTTTCTCGATCTCCAAATTGAACGCCGGTTTCACCAGCTCAATCCAAATAGACTTCGTCATGTCGTCGCCAAACATGACCTTACCATCCGTGTAGTCGATCGAGTGCAATGGCCTCCAATCCCAAAATCGAAACTTTGACTCAATTGCATAGCCCGTGATGGTCTCGGCTACATCTGTCTCATTCGTCACCTGGATCAACGCCCACGCTGTCGTCTCATACACGGTGGTAATACCGTGTTCTTCGTTTTGCCAATAAACTGGCATATGGTCGCCTGGAGGCGATGAGGCGCAGGAGACGAGCCGAACGGAAAATATCCTCTTTGGAAACAAAAGGTATGTCGCGACGACAGAGCCGCCAAGAATGACCGCAACAGCCATCGCCGCCTTTATGCTCTTGGCGCGACTTTCGGGCGCGCGGTTCAGGTATTCAAACACGAGATACGACAACGAACAGACAATGATCGGAATAAATCCGAATTTCATATATCCGTCCCGCCAATGTCCCGTGGCGCCGAAAACAAGGCCAAGAACATTGCTAGCCACCGTCAGAACGATTGGCCCATTCAGCCGACCTTTGGCGTACGGCTGATTCATAGGTTCCAACGTCGCGAAGGTAACCAGGTGTCGTACTATCCCGCAATTCCGCTTAGACGCAGACCCTGAATGAGCGCCGGTATGCCCGCCGTCAAAGCAGTCCCAATGCCGGTGCGCACCATTCCATTGGCCACCCTCCCGACCTTCACGGTTGTTGTTTCGCGTTCGGGTTCTTTGGCCTGACCCTGATGAGCAATGGCGACGATTGCGACGACGGCCAGAATCGCTACAATAGCGACGACGGCAGCATGTGATGATTTCATATAGGTGCGGTGCGAAAGGGATGCCCTTCATCGCCAGCCTTTTCAACATTTTTGGGAACACCCTCGATTTTCGATATAGCTTTCTTTCCACACTCTATACCAAGAGGTCGTTTTTCAGATGCTGCTCGCGGGAGTGGGAAATCGACCATATCCAGATAGATCCCGTTTCGATGAACACGAAATTCCTATTCAGCCTGGTTATATGCGGCCTGCTACGATGCACGGCCTTTGCGAGCGATGCCCCTCCCCTGCCCAAGGAATGCCACCTAACGAGCGGCGTCGTGCTGCATCATGTCTCCGTCATTAGGTGGGGCCAAGATGCCGTAACGTTGAAACATGACGGCGGCGCTGACCCGGTGCGTTACGCGAACATGGCGGACGCAGATCGAGCGGCATTTGAAGCGGCCCGGGATTTCAATGCTGAAAATCCGCCTCCCGTCGTGTCGAAGCCAGACCCGGAGGTCACATTCACCGGGCAGGCGTTTGTAAACACGACCAGCGATGGCCCCGTGAAGATGGGAGGCATGACGATCTATGCGTTTCCCGTGTCAGCCTCGTCGGCTTTTGACGAGACGATGGCTGATGAGTTGACGCCTATGACCGTGAAGCTGCCAAAGCCGCTCGCGACCACGCTTACGGACGGTGACGGTAATTTTAAGATGACCGTTCCGGGAACTGATCCGTTCGTTTTGTTCGCGATGGCGTGGCGCAGCTACGGTCATGGACCCTACGTTTACCTGCACCGCTACATGTGGCGCATCAAGAGCGACGACATCGGCAGCGACCTCATCCTGAGCCAACGTCAGAAGCTGGGACCGGTTGAGGCCGCGCTCGTCCTCGACCTCGCAAGCGAATGAGCCGCGCAAGAATGAGTTCGTCCGCCATCCGCATAGCGGTCCTTACCAGTTTCCTTTTCATCTCGGCCTGCAAACCCTCCAACCAACCTACAACTAGCTCGGCAGTTGAACTCGCGATCAATTCGAACTTAAAGACAGGCGACTCCGCCGAAAAAATTGAGGCCTACCTGACGAAATCTAAATGGCCTTACGGATATAATTCGAGAATGAAAAGATACGAGGCTGCGGTCCGCGATTTGGGAGCACTGTCAGTCCCCGGACACGGGATTTCGGTTTATGTGTATGTTGACGAGGAAAAGCGCTTCATGTTGGCGAACACGACGGACTTTTATACCGGACCTTAGCCGACCGAGATTGGTCGAGCATATCCGAAAGGGATGCGCGGTGCCCTGATTCGCCGCCGCGCGCGACGTTACCCAGTATCCCGCAGGCTAGCAGCACTGCAGGCTCCGCCGGGTGCCATCGGGGCAGGCCCAGTCCGGGGAGAAAGGTTATTCTGGAGTTTCGGGCACCAAATCGGAGTACTCCACGACGAGTTGGTTAAAGGTGCGAAATGCATCCAAATCTTCCTGTGAGATCGCGCCCTGTTTCACCAACTCAGGGAGCCGTTCGTATGCCCCTATATTGAACTGAATTCCTGAGAAGTTCTTATAAAACACGTGCACCGGCATGCTGATTCTCCGTGTTCCAACGATCTTAATCTCCGCAGTTACCTTTTCTACCGCCCTTGCGTGGGCAAGTTCATCGGCCACACGCTGTTCTTCGGTATAAACGGGAGGTGGGGTGCTTTTGTTTTTCTTTTTCACTGAGCTGCCCTCCTGCGGTCCCGTTCGTTGCTAAGTCTGACGTAAAACGCCATCAGGCGCAGCTGGTCCTGGCTGAGGGAAATGCTGGGACTAACAATCATAGTGCCGCATCGACCGCTTTTCCCACGGGTCTTGAGAGTGACAGGTATGGAAAGCGCCGTCGGTTCCGCAGTGAGCGTGGCCAAGGTGCCTTCCGACAACTGTGGCATTTCATCCCATAGGTCTAGGGCCGCACTCCACCGACCCGAATCCTGCTGGTATTCGAGTCCGGATTTGGACAGCACGACGCCCAACCTTGAAAGAGCCTGCTCGATGTACTCGTCAGTAGCGGTCTCGATGACCATCTTTTCGTCTTGCCGGGCGTAATCCGCGACCATCCGGCGGTCGAGCGGTATCCGTGACCTTTGAGGAGAACCGGTGACATTGCTTTTCGTGGCGGCGGCAACCATCGCTGGCTCGCTGCTGTCCCTCTCTGGTGCTGGCGCAGGGCGGCTTTCGTCGCCCGGGTATTCTTTGTCCCTGTCAGGTTGTGTACGCATAAGTGAAAATTTGAGTGCCGTTTTTCAGGCGCGAAGAACGGAACAGGCTGACAAATCACGTCAATGCCTTTCGCGGTACCTGTTCCATTTTCATCACGAGTGAAGTCGGGCGCTGTCGTCCAGATAGCGCTGCAGCCATTCCTTCCTGATGAGCACGCGGCGTCCCACGCGGGCACTTCGGATTTTCCGCCCATATACCAGTTCCCTCATTGTGCTGACACCGATGCCCAGCCACGCGGCGCTCTCGCGCAGGGAAAAGACTTCCCTCGTGTTGGTTTCAGGATGCTGCGACGGGCTCACGCCAAAATCCGTACTCACAAATGTGAGCAAGAACAGAACTAAGTCATTCTCCCTACAGCGTGTAGGGAGAGTGAAAAATCGCCCTGCAAATGAGCTACTTACAGAAGTGCCCTAAAAACTATTTTGGGGTGAGGGCAAAATAGGCCTCCGCGTCCGGCTTCCGGACCAGGGCCTTGTAGAAGTCCCACAGCACCTGATCGCCTTGCCTATGTCCCATGCTGGCTGCGGTCTTCATCGTATCGCCGCCGTGGATACTGTGATAGCTCCCGTAACTGTGCCTGAGCATATTCGCCTTCCAATCAATGCCCGCCGCCTTCGCCAGCTTCATGAAAGCCCGCGTGTGCGCGTTACGCGTTGCCTGCTGGGTGACGATGGGCCCTTGCCGGTGCTGCATCAGACGGAGCCACGCCACCGCGTTGGGCGGAATGACGACGTTTCTCACAGCCCTCTTTTTTGCGATGGAGGGGCTGATGTGGACGAACGGCTCCGTGTCCTCAAGGTGCACCGCGCTCCATTGAAGCCTTTTAATTTCTTCTGTACGGATTCCGCAGAAGCCCGCCAGCGTGACGAAGCCCAGCAGGTGATGCTCCCGAGCCGCCGTTAGCAGGGACTCCATCTGCTTCACCGTCAAAATGGCGGGCTGCTTCCGCTGACCACTGGCCCCGTAGAGGCTCTTCCGCTCTTGCTTGGTCAAGTACTGTAACGGGGAGGCGGATACGTAGCGCTTCTGCACCGCGAAGTTCAACACCTCGGCCAGCGTGAATACAGCGTTTTTGACGCTGCGAGCCGCCACCTTCATCTTCCGCGCCCAACCCTTAACGTCGTCCTCCGTAAGGGCGCTGATGACCTTGCCGTTGAAGTCCCGCCCAATCTTTTCGGCCCGGTCGCGGAAGTCCTCAAAGGAGCGGGGGCGAAGGTCGCCTTTCTCCAACTGTTCGCGCTTGAGGGTCACCAGCTCCTCGACCACCTGGGCAATCGTCTTGCTGCGCCCCTGCAGCGGCAGGTGCTTCAGGCCCATCTCCACCGCCTGAGTGAGGGTGACGCCGTGCGCCTCAATTCGCGGCAGCAGGGCGAGCAGTTCCCGGCGCACCCCATCAGTGGTGGCCACGAAAAAGTCCTGACCTTGCCTCTCGCGCCCCGTGATGAGCTCATCGGCATATCGTTCGGCGTCGGTCAGGTTGCCGAAATTTTTCCGTATGCGCACGACACCGGTAATTTTCCGGGGAACGATAACACGGATGCTCTCGCCGAATGTTTGGCCGCGAGCCCGATTGATGACTTTGAGGAATTTGATTCCGGAGTGCGGAGGGTATTCCCAAACCCCTTTTTTCTTGAGCCCCATAGAGGCACATACGTAAGCCTCAGTTGGCTAGACGTAAACAGGATTGTGTCCTCACGCTGGCCGCACATCCTTTACAAATCGACCATTTATAATCCTTAGTTATTTATTACCAGCAACTAAGATCTGGTGCGAGAGCCGGGAGTCGAACCCGGATCAACGGCTTCGGAGGCCGCTACACTATCCATTGTGCTACACTCGCATGAATGACTCCGAAAGCGAAGCAAACCGCTCGCCAACAGCGAGGTCAAGCCGTTGATAAAAACCGTCCGATTCTCTTTTCGACCCGGTCCCGTCCAAGAACCCGGAGAAGGCCGTAAAAGCTTGGCCCCACTCCCGTGCCGGAAATCGCCAGCCGCGCAGGATGGATATAATCGCCCGTGCCTACCGAATGCTCAGCCGCGAGAGCATGGACCAGCACCTCAAGCGCTGCATCGGTTGAGAAGTCCGCCGCCGGAAAGGCCGCGAGCAACTCGTCCATCCGCGCCTTTGGGTCGCCCTTCGCGAACACCTTGTCCCTGGCCTTGGAATCGAACGCAAAATCGTCGCTGAAGAAGTAGCCGATGAACCCCGGAAGATCCTCGACCGAACGAAGCTTGGGCTGGCAGAGCAAAACCACATCGCGCAGGTAGGCCTCGGCAGGCTCGGCGCCGGCGAAGAAATTCTTGGACGCCAGGAAATTCCTGGCGAAAGCGAAGCACTTCTCGGGCTCCATGGCGTGCAGGTAAACCATGTTCATGTGCGCGAGCTTTTTCTCGTCGAAGCGCGCGTTGCTCTGGTTGACTCCCGGCAGATCGAAGAGGCGGATGATCTCGTCAAGGGGAAGCACCTCCCTGTCGTCCTTCGGCGACCAGCCGAGGAGGCACAGGAAGTTGACGAGGGCCGCGGGAATGAATCCCCGCTTCTGGTATTCCTCGATCAGCGCACCCTGGTCGCGCTTGGACATCTTGCCCGGGCCGTTCTGCTTCAGGATGAGCGGGATGTGGGCATAGATCGGAAGCGGCACCCCGAACGCCTTGAAGAGCTCGGTGTGCTTGCTCGTGTTCGAGAGATGGTCCTCCCCCCTGATGACGTGGGTGACCTGCATCGTTATGTCGTCGATGACATTCACGAGATGGAAGACCGGGTTTCCGTCGGAGCGGACCATCACGAAGTCCTTCTCCTCGGTCCTTTCGACGCGGCCGCGGATCGCGTCCTCGATCACCTGGGGCTCGCCCGAGATCTTGAAGTACACGGCTCCGTCCTTTTCATAGGTGCGGCCCGAGGATTTAAGCCTCTCAAGATACTCGCGGTAGACCGCGGCGCGCTCGCTCTGACGGTACGGGCCGTGCGCGCCCCCAATTCCCGGGCCCTCGTCCCAGTCCAGCCCGAGCCATTTGAGGCTGTCATAGATCACCCTGAGGAATTCGTCGCTGTTGCGCGACTGGTCCGTGTCCTCGACCCGAAGGATGAAGACGCCCCCCGTGTGCCGGGCGTAGAGCCAGTTGAAGAGCGCGGTCCGCGCGCTTCCAATATGAAAGAACCCAGTCGGGCTGGGAGCAAAACGTACTCTGACCTGTGACATGCGTGTGGGCGTGGATTGCGGCTTGTGATTCGGGCGAGGGGCCAGCAAGAACCAACGTATGTCCCCTGTCAAAGCCGCACCCATCGACCCCATCGACCTTGTGACGCGCCTCGAAAAGGCGGGATCCAAGGCCGGATTCAGGCGCGAGGCCTTTGGCGAGATCGATGGCTGCCCGCTGATCGCGCTCACCAAGCGCACGGCCGGAATCCGGCCGAGGATATATTTCTCGGCGGGGATCCATGGCGACGAGCCCGCCACGTCCCTGACCCTTTTGTCCCTGATCGAATCGGGGGACCTGGACGGGAGGGCCACCTGGTTCGTTTGCCCCCTGCTGAATCCGCATGGACTCGCCCGCGGGATACGGGAAAACGCCTCGGGCACCGACCTGAACCGGGATTACCGCAATCCCTCCTCGCCTGAGGTCACGGCGCATATCAGCTGGCTCAGGAGCCAGCCGAACTTCGACATGGCGGTGTGCGTCCACGAGGACTGGGAGTCGACCGGCTTCTACCTCTATGAGCTTAACCCGGACAAGCGGGCAAGCGCCGCCCAGCCGATGATCACCGCGGCCGCAAAGGCCTGCCCGATTGACATGAGTCCCCTGATCGAGGGCCGCGAGGCCCGGGGCGGCATAATCCGGCCCGTTCTGAATCCGGAGGAGCGCGAGAAATGGCCGGAATCGATCTACCTCCAGGTGCACCACACCCGCCTTTCCTACACGATCGAAACGCCGTCGTCGCTTCCGATTGAGGCGCGGGTGACCACGCTCAGGGCGGCGCTTCGCGCCGCCATCGGGGTCGTCATGCGGGGCGGTCGCTAGGCGGAGGCTTCACGGCGAGCAGTGCCGCGAGGCCGTGGCGCGCGCAAAAAGCGGACATGTCCGCCGGCATAGGGGCTTGGAAGAAATCCGGGAACCCGGGCGTGCGCAGTTCAATCTCTGCGCAGTGCAGCGCCTGCCGCTGCAGAAGAAGCCTTTTCTCCAGCTCCTGGGACCACCCCTTGTCAATGAAGTCGAGGTAGAGCATCGCATCCGGGCCGTAGATCTTGTCGCCCACGATTGAGTGTCCCAGCCATTGGGCGTGGGCGCGGATCTGGTGCTTGCGCCCCGTCTCGGTGGTCACCCGGGCCAGCGTAAATCCCCCCGCGCGCGACAAGGGTTCAAACAGAGTCGCCGAGGGCTGCCCGCCGGCGCAGACAGCCGATTTCATGAAAACCGGACTCGACGTGTCCGTGCCCAGGGGCTGCTCGACCCGAATGGCCGCGGGGACGTCGCCTGTAAGAATGGCGAAGTAGGCCTTCCCCACCCGGCGTTCCTGCATCGCTTTCTGCAGCCGGCTGGCCGAGCGAGGATCCTTTGCCAGGACGACAACCCCACTCGTCTCCCGGTCGAGCCTGAACACGAGGTGAACTGTGCCGAGCCCGAGGTGCTCGCGCACCGCTCCGACAAGGCTTGACCAAGGGCCGTGCTTGGAAGGATGGCAGACGACGTCGCCCGGTTTATTGATCACTATAATGCGCTCGTCCTCGTGGATCACCCACGACGCAAGCTCCGCCGGCGCAATCATCCTTGAGGGTCCCTGGGCCAGACGCCGGGGCCACGCCGAGGCCCGCGGCCCCGCCGGGCCGGACTCGTTCACGATTTCACCCGCTTCATCCGAAAATGCCCCAGTGCAATTCCCGCGATGCGAGCGACCAGCGGCTTGGGGACGTGTATCACGAATGCCGCCATGAGCTTGTTCTTCCAGCCGCTGACGACCATCGACTTTCCCGCCGCGACTGCCCGGAGCGAGGCGAGGACGACCTTTTCGCTCGTTTCGCCAAACATGTTGGGGACGACATCCTGGGTCAGCCCCGCCCTTTGGAAAAATTGTGTCGAGGTGGGACCCGGGCACACCGCCAGCGCGCGCACGCCCGTGCCCCGGAGTTCCTCGTTGAGCGCCAAGCTCCAGTGCAGGACAAAGGCCTTTGTCGCGCCGTAGGTGCCCAGAAAGGGCGTCGGCTGGAATGCCGCGGTTGAGGCGACCGTGATGATCACGCCCCCGCGGGCCTTCAACGCCGGCATGAGTGCCGCCGTCATCTGGACCACGGCCCGCACGTTGACGTCGATCATCTCCAGCTGCTGGGCGCCGTCGGGCTCGGGAAACCTTCCGTATATCCCAAACCCGCTGTTGTTTATGAGGAGAATTCCTCCCGCCGGGGCGTCAATTGCCAGGAAATCGGCCACCTCAGAAATCCCCCGTTCAACCTGCAGGCGGTCCGAAAGATCGCATGGGACATGGCGCAATTTAAGCTGTGCACCTCCCGTGTCGGGTTTGCGCCGAGATAGGTTGCAAAACTTTAAATCCGGGCGGAGCCTTCCGCACAGTTCGATGAATGATTTTCCTATTCCGGAAGATCCGCCAGTGATGACGACCGCCGAGATGTTTTTAAGAGCGGTTTCGGGCGAAGGCATCGAAAGTGATCTGGAAATTTTCGCAGGCGGACTACTGCCGTCTGCGCAGTGAACAACCAAAATCAAAGCCACTGCTATGAACAGACAAAATCATCCGGAACTGATCGTATCGGGCATTCACCTGGAACTCACCCAGTCATTGAAGACGTTTGTGCAGGAGAAAGCCGATCGATTGTTCCGACATGAGGAGCGCATCCTGCGGATGCGCGTCGAGCTGGAAAGCGACCCAAAGGAAAAATTTGCGGCAAGGTTCAAGGCGAAGGGCCATGTGATCATCGACGGTCCCGCGCTTAACGCGACTGTCGAGTCGGACGAATGCCACAAGGCCGTGGCGCTTCTGGCGGACAAGCTGGACAGGATGCTCAACAGGCGCGCGCAGCTCATGAAGGCCAGAAGGCACCGCACACATGCGATCGAGTTCGGCGCGCCCCTGCCAAAAGCAATCTAGAATCACCACTTTACCTCGTCCGACAGTCCCAGCTTTTCGACCAAGTCGGCCGGCGGCCCCTCGAACCGGGCGAGCGGGACGTTTCCGACATAACCGATCTCCTTCATACCGTCCGGCGTCGTGTAATACCCGGTGGCCACCAGGTCCCTGAAGCGCCTGAAAAACTCGGACGCGCTGCCGGCCTCGGTGCTCTCGGGGCCTTCCACCGAAATATCCGCGCAGAGCGCCTGCCGCTGCCCCTCAGTCGCCTCGGCGAACAGCGCGCCGTGGCGCCTCTTTGATTCGGCGTCGACCCAGTCGAGGCCGGCCACGATCGTCTCTCTGTCCCCCGCGTTGCCCGGATAGGGTGCGCTCACCCACTCGTCGACAAAGTCCGTGACGCCCACCGACGAGGCGCTCGGAGAACGGGCATCGGCGGGAATGACGATGTCGCAAAGCACGGAGGCCGTGCGCCGCTCGGCGGCCGTGAACGTAAGCGGCCAAAGGTCCCCGGGCTTGCAGGCCTTCATCAGGTCAGGGTCGGTTCCATACCCGGACGAAGGCACTATCCCCGGGCGCGACGCGTCATCCGCCCCGAAGGAACGTCCCCTCAGGATAACGGCGCCTGCGCCGGCCGCCATGATCCATTTGATCGCGAGGCGCCTGTCGATTCGGACGGGGTCGTGTGAGCTCATCGGTTGGGGCCTCAGATGTTGCCCCGGCGCATCTCGTCCAGGATCCGGTCGGCTGTGCGCCACGCCAGCGCCATGATCGTAAGCGTCGGGTTCTTGTCGGCGTTGGAGGCGAAAACCCCGCCGTCCGCGACGAAAACGTTTTTCACGTCCCACGTCTGCGACCACGAATTCGTGACGGATGCGGAGGATGCCGATCCCATGATGGTGCCGCCGACCTCGTGGATGATCGAGCCGCCGGGCTCGATCGCCTTCAGTCCGTCCGAGCCGGGCGATTTCGTGCTGACGCATCCCATGGCCGCGATCCAGTCGGCGAAGGTCCTTTGCATGTGCGCCACTTGGCGGGCCTCGTGCTCGGACCACTTCCAGTTGAACCGCAACACGGGGATGCCCCACTTGTCCACCACCTTGGGGTCGATCTCGCAGAAGGAGTCGGCATTCGGGATCATCTCCCCCCGACCCGTGAAGCTCACGTAGGAGCCGAAATGGCGGCGGGCCTCCTCCTTCAGCTTCGAGCCGTAGGTCGTGCGCCCTCCCGTATCGCTCCCGTAGCTGCTGTAGGCCTGCGGCATCTCGCGCCCCGTCGTGAACTCGACATGGTAGCCCCGGGGGAACCCGAGCTTTCCCGCGAGCTGCTCCTTGTAGAGCCACCAGGGCGTGTAAACATGGTCGCCGCCGGCGCCGTCCTCATTGTGCGGGGGAAGGTCCTCAAGGAGCGGGATGTTGCCACCCCAGCTGGCGCCGACCGTGTCCATGATGTACTTGCCGACGAGGCCGCTCGAGTTGCCGAGCCCGTTGGGAAACAGCGCCGACTTGGAATTCAGGAGAATCCGCACTGTCTCGCAGGCGCTGGCCGCGAGTACCACCACCCGCGCCGCGGCATGGTGCTCCTTGCCGGTCGCCTTGTCGATATAGGTGACCCCGGTGGCGTTGCCGGCCGCGTCCACCGTCACCTCGCGCGCCATCGCCTTGGTGACGATGTCGAGGTTGCCGGTGGCGAGAGCCGGCGGAATATGGACCGTGCTTGACTGGTAGTTGGCCCGGATCGCGCACCCGCGGCCGCAGGGCGTGGCCCAGAAGCACGCGGCCCTGTTACGCATGTCCTCGGCCAGGACGCGCTGGGCCTTGGCATTGCCGGGATGCAGCTTCGACGGAAGCTTCTTATGGTCGAGCGCCCGGGAAAGCACGGCGCGGTGCGCCGGGATGACGGGAATCCCTATGCCGCGGCCGCGCTGGCGGGCGAGAAGCTCGCCGATCCTCGCCTTGGGGGGCGGAAGGAGAACGCCCTCCGGCGAATTGGGCGTGTTCTCGAGTCCCTCATTGGTCCCGTACACCCCGATCAGCATTTCAACCTTGTCATAGTAGGGCGCAACATCCTCGTACGCGATCGGCCAGTCGAACCCGAGTCCGTCGCGGCTCCTGGGCTTGAAATCATACGGACCGTTCCGCAGCGAGATGCGCCCCCAGTGGTTCGTCCTGCCGCCCAGCATCCGGGCGCGCCACCACTTGAACTGCCTCCTCTTCTCCGATGAGGCATTCGTGTAGGGCTCTCCAGGCACGGACCAGCCGCCGTCAATCGTCGCGTCAAAAAATCCGAAGGGCTTGTCGGGCGTCCCTGCGGCCCTGAGGGGCGCGGCGTCCGGGGTCTGGAACATCGGGGTCTCGGACCTCGGGTCATAGTTGCGGCCCGCCTCGATCATGAGCACCCGTGCGCCCTCCATCGTCAGCGTGTAGGCGGACTGGCCGCCAGCTGCGCCGGAACCGATCACGATCACGTCGTATTTTTCCGCTGCAGACTCGGGTGTTACAAACGCCATGGGCTTGGTGTGGACAGGGACGAAGGGAGCGTCACGCGCTCCAAATGTGCAATGAGAATGCGGACCAAGCGGCGGTCACCATTTGACCTCGTCCGTCAGTCCAAGCTTCGCGATGAGATCGGCGGGGGGCCCATCAAATGTGGCCAGGGGCACGTTGCCGACGTAGCCCAGGTCCTTCATCCCGACTGGCGTCGTGTAGAAGCCGGCCGTCGTCAGGTTCCTGAACCGGCGGAAGAACTTGGACGCAGCCTCGAGCGCCGAGCCCACCGCCGCCTGCGGCGCGACATCATCGCAGATCGACACGCGCTCCGTATCGGCGGCGTCGGCAAACGCCTTGCCGAACCGCCTGCGGGACTCCGCGTCGATCCATGCGAGTCCCTCCACAATTGTCTTCCGGTCCTTCACATAGTTCGGGTACGGGGCGCTGATCCATTCGTCTATGAAGTCGGGGACGCCCACGGCGGACGCCGCGGGCACGTTGTCCTCGGCCGGTACGACGACGTCGCACAGGGCCGCGGTCGTCCGGCGCTCGGCCTGCGTCAGGGTCAGCGGCCAGAAGTCGCCGATCTTGTAGGGCTTCGTCAGGTCGGGGTCGGTGCCGTAGCCGCGCGCCGATGGGGCGGAGGCATCCGGCATGGAGACGCCCTCCGGGGCCCCGAATGAGAGCGGATCGGCGAGCATCGCCCCGGCGCCTGCCGTCAGCATCCATTTGATGGCGAGGCGCCTGTCCATTCTCTGGGGAAAGGGTGTGTTCATGTCCGGGTCCTCAGATGTTGCCGCGGCGCATCTCGTCCAGCACGCAGTCAGCCGTGCGCCAGGCCAGCGCCATGATGGTCAGCGTCGGGTTCTTGTCGGCGTTCGAGGCGAAGACCGCGCCGTCCGCGACGAACACGTTCTTAACGTCCCAGGTCTGGCCGCCCGAATTCGTCACCGATGTGGCCGCGTCCGCGCCCATGATCGTGCCGCCCACCTCGTGGATGATGAACCCGCCGCCGGCGATGGCCTTGCGGCCGTCGGGATCGGGCCTCGTCTTGTTCGTGCCCCCCATGGCCTCGATCCAGTCGGCAAAGGTCTTCTGCATGTGCGCGACCTGGCGGGTCTCATGGTCCGACCACTTCCAGCTGAACCGAAGGACGGGGATGCCCCATTTGTCGACCACCTTGGGGTCCAGCTCGCAGTACGAGTCGGCATTCGGGATCATCTCGCCCCTCCCCGAGAACCCGATGTGGGACCCGTAATAGCGCCGGGCCTCCTCCTTCATCCTGACGCCGAAGCTTGTACGGCCGTCGAGGTCCGGGGTGAAGGGCGCGTATCCGCCAGGCATGCCCTTTCCGGATCCGAATTCCACGTGGTATCCGCGGGCAAAGCCCAGCTTTGCCTGGTCCTTGTAGTGCCACCACGGCGCATAGACATGAAGGCCCCCGGCGCCGTCCTCATTGTGCGGAGGGAGGTTTTCCAAAAGCGGGATCTGGCCGCTCCAGTTGGCTCCTACCGTGTCCATGATGTATTTCCCGACGAGGCCGCTCGAGTTGGCGAGCCCGTTGGGAAACTGGGCCGACTTGGAGTTGAGCAGGACGCGGACGGTCTCGCAGGCGCTCGCCGCCAGGACGACGGCCCTGGCAGACGCGTGGTTCTCCGCGCCGGTCGTCTTGTCAACGTACACGACTCCCGTCGCCTTGCCCGCGCCGTTCACTTTGATCTCCCGCACCATCGAATTCACGAGGATGTCCAGGTTGCCCGTCGCCATCGCGGGCGGAAGGTGCACGGTGGTCGACTGGTAGTTCGCTCGGATGGAGCACCCTCTCCCGCAGCTCGTGGCCCAGAAGCACGCAGCCCTGTTCTGCATGTCCTCCATGATGATCCGCTGGGCCTTGGCGTTTCCCGGGTGGAGCTTGGCGGGGATCGTCCTGTGGTCGAGCGGGCGCGTCAGAACGGCCCTGCGGATCGGAACAACGGGAATCCCAAGCTTGCGTCCTCGCTGGCTGGCCAGGAGCTCGCCAATCCTCGCCTTGGGCGGCGGCAGAAGGCATCCCTCGGGGGAATCGGGCGTGTTCTCGAGGCCGTTGTTCGTGCCGTAGACTCCGATCAGCATCTCCACCTTGTCGTAGTAGGGGGCGACGTCGTCGTAGGAGATCGGCCAGTCGAAGCCGAGCCCATCCCGGCTGTGGGGCTTGAAATCATAGGGACCGTTGCGCAGGGCGTGCCGCGCCCAGTGATTTGTCCTGCCCCCGAGCATCCTCGCCCGCCACCAGAAGAACTGCCGGCTTTTTTCGGTCGAGGCGTTGGTGTAGGGCTCGCCTGGCACCGACCAGCCCCCATCAATGGTGGCGTCGAAGAATCCGATCGGCTTGTCGGGCGTGCCCGCGCCGCGAAGCGGGGCCATGTCCGGAGTCTGGAACATGGGCGTTTCCGACCTCGGGTCATAGTTGCGGCCCGCCTCGATCATCAGGACCCGCGCGCCCTCCATCGTGAGCGTGTAGGCGGCCTGCCCGCCGCCCGCGCCCGACCCGACCACAATGACGTCGTAATTTTTCTCCGCGGCGGACGAGGGGGTGACAAACGCCATAGGGTACTTTTTCGAGAAGGAATTGAAGCCCGATCCCAGTCAATGTCCATACCAGGCAGCAAGTAGCCAACGATGTTGATTTTTTTGCGATCGCTTATTAGGGATTCCCCACGGTGCGCCCCCTCAAAGCATTCGCGATCCTTGCGATTTTGCCCGCCGCCTTCGGCCAGGTCGAGGTCATGGACCCGATCTCTGTCAGCGCGACACGCGACCCTGAGCCGATTTCCCAGGTCCCGTACACGGTGGAGATTATCCCGGGCGCGGCCTTTTCGGGCTCGTCCCTGACCGTCGACGACGCGCTTCGCGCCTCCGCGGACTTCAGCCTGTTCCGGCGCAACGACAGCATGACGGCCAACCCGACATCTCAGGGCGTCTCGCTCCGGGGGCTGGGCCCGAGCGGCACAAGCCGCTCACTGGTCCTACTGGACGGCGTGCCGCTGAACGATCCCTTCGGCGGATGGGTTCCCTGGAGCCTCGTCCCTGTCGACTCGATCGCGAGCGCGGAGATCGTCCCGGGAGGAGGCGCCTCAGCCTGGGGAAACGCCGCGCTCGCCGGCGTGATACAGCTTTTCTCCGCGCAGCCGCTGCCCGGCTCGGGCGACGCCGTCGCTCGCGCCGGAGACTTCAAGACGCGCAGCGCCGACCTCGCCGAGGCGATCCCGCTTGGGCCCGGCACGCTCGAGCTCCGGGGCGGGGCCTTCGCATCGGACGGCACGGTCCTTGTCGCCCCTGGCGAGCGGGGCCCTGTGGACATTGACGCCGCAAGCCGCCACCATCTGGAGTCCGCAACGTGGAGGGGCGCCCTCGACCGCGACGTTTCGGTCGTTGTCACGCTCCGCGACTACAATGAGTGGCGCGACAACGGGACACCCTACCAGCAGAACACCTTCAGGCAGCTTTTCGGGTCCGTGGCCCTTTCGGGGCGCGCGACCACAAGCCAGACCTGGTCCATGACGGGCTACATCGAGGGCCAGGACTCGTCCCAGACGTTCAGCTCGGTCAACGCCGCGCGCACCGCCGAAACGCCCGCCAGCAACCAGTTTGACGTGCCGACAACCGCGCTCGGGCTTGCAGGGTCGTCCACGTGGACGGATGCCGGCGGCGGCTCCACGACCCTCGGCGCCGATGCGCGGGACATTCGCGGCGAGACCCGCGAGGATTACTCGTACTCGAACGGCGCCTATGCCGACCAGCGCTTCGCGGGCGGCCGGCAGACTTTCGCGGGCGCCTTCGTCGAGCGCAGCGAGCCCCTTGGACCCACGGTGCACGCGATCATCGGGTTGCGCGTGGACCGCTGGGAGAACAGCGACGGGCACCTGCGCAATGTCGCCATGTCAAGCGGCAGCCTCCTGCTCCAGACCCCGTACCCTACCCATACCGGGACCGAATTCAGCCCGAGCGCCGGCATCACGTGGCAGGTGACCCCGGAACTTGCGCTCCATGCCGCGGGCCAGCGCGCCTTCCGGGAACCAACGCTGAACGAGCTGTACCGGCCGTTCCGCCAGGGAAACACCGTCACGCTGGCGAACGCCGCCCTCGCGACCGAGCACGCGGATACGGCCGAGATCGGCGCCACCTGGAAGCGGGATCAACTCACCCTCACCGTGGAGGGATTTGCCGCGCGCCTGATGGACGCCGTGTCAAATGTGACCCTGGCGCGGGGCCCGGGCACGTTTCCCATTTTCGGCACGCTTCCCACCGGTGGCATCGGCCAGGAGCGCCTGAACATCGACCGGGTCGAGACCCTGGGTGTGCAGCTTGGGCTCGATTGGCGCCCGACCGACGCGTGGGCCGTCAACCTCTCGCTCATCGACGAGGAAGCCACGGTGGGGGCGGCGTCGGTCGCGCCGTCCCTCGTGGGCACCACGCTTCCCGAGGTTCCCCGCTACAGCGCGTCACTTGGGTTCACCTGGCATCCCCAGCGCCGTGTGTACTTCGAGGCCCGCGTGAGCAGGACGGGGTCCGAGTTCGATGACAGCCAGAATCTCCTGCCGCTTGCGCCGGCAACGGTGATCGACGCCTCGGTTCGATTCGTTATCGCCAGCCATGCCGAGCTGTTCGGCACGGTCGACAACCTCGGCAATGCCGAGGTTGAGACTGCCCACAGCGCCCTGGGAGTGTTCAACGTCGCACCGCCCAGGATCGTGGGCGGCGGGGCGCGGTTCAGCTGGTGAGAGCGCTTCCCCGGGGGGCTTAACACACTCTTAGCGGTTCGGAGGGGGTAATTAACTGAGCGGATTCCGGCTTCGGTGCTACCATGCCGGCCATGAACTCGAACGAACCGGCCGACAGTCCGACCGCCGCAGGAGCGCATACCGACGCCCGGGAAGGACTCACGTGAATGACACTGCCTTCATCGCGATATCGGTTGCATTCTTTGTCACCTGCGCGGCTTACGCCTGCTTCTGCAATAAGGTGCGCTGAACACGCCCTTTCCGACTCCTTCCATGGAAACCACCATCATAGGGCTGATCGCCCTCGGCCTTCTCCTCTACCTCGTGGCCGCAGTCCTGCGGCCCGAGAAGTTCTGACCCACCGGCCATGAACAATCCAAACGCATGGCTGCAGCTCGCCCTTTACGTGGGCGCCCTCGTGCTCATCACCAAGCCGCTCGGGCTGTACCTGGCCAAGGTGCTCGATGCGCGGGGCAGGACATGGCTCGACTGGCTCGTGAAACCCGTCGAGAAGCTCACGTACGCGGTGTGCGGGATCAATCCGGTAGAGGAGCAGGGCTGGATGGGCTACACGATGTCGCTTCTCGCGTTCAGCGTGGCGGGGATGCTGGCGACCTACTTCATACTCCGCTACCAGGACCACCTCCCCCTGAATCCCCAAGGACTTCCCGGCCTCGCGCCGCACCTCGCGTTCGATACCGCGGCGAGCTTCACGACGAACACAAACTGGCAAAGCTACACGGGCGAGTCGACCATGTCGTACTTCTCTCAGATGGTGGCGCTCGCCATCCATAACTTCACGTCGGCAGCTGCAGGAATCGCCGTCGCGGCCGCCCTCGTGCGGGGGATAGCGCGCCAGTCGGTTCAGACCATTGGCAACTTCTGGGTCGATACGGTGCGCATCACCTATTACCTGCTCGTCCCCATCTGCATCATCTTCGCCCTCTTCCTTGTCTCACAGGGCATGATCCAGAACTTCAAGCCGTACACGGTCGCGAAGACGTTCGAGCCCTATACGATCCAGGTTCCCAAGCTCGACGCTGCCGGCAAGCCCGTGATGGCCGCCGATGGCAAGACGCCCGTCCAGGTCGACCAGTCGGTCGACACGCAGACGATCGTGCAGGGCCCGATGGCCTCGCAGATCGCGATCAAGATGCTCGGAACCAATGGCGGCGGCTACACAAACGCCAACGCAGCCCACCCGTTCGAGAACCCCACCCCTCTCTCAAACTTCATCCAGATCCTCTCGATCTTTGCGATACCGAGCGCACTCACCTATTACCTCGGCCGGATGGTCAGGAACCAGAAACACGGCTGGGCCGTGTGGGGCGCCATGTTCGCGATGTTCCTGGTGGGCGTTCTCGTCTGCTGGAAGGCCGAATCCAGCGGCAACCCGATCCACCAGAAGCTGGGGGTCGCCGCCGCGGACGGGAACATGGAGGGCAAGGAGGTGCGCTTCGGCATCTTCAACTCCGCGCTCTTC
>CAAGKR010469654.1_pt1 | contig 34618 bp, 34 predicted proteins | sample 2556971 | NCBI WGS metagenome assembly CAAGKR01 (sample SAMEA5207829, study PRJEB30636) | soil metagenome | biome: forest; feature: boreal; material: soil | place: USA | collected 2011-09 | depth 1 m | reverse complement strand
GGGGGGGGTTTGCCCCCGCTCCTATCCCCCCCGCCGGAGCCGCTCGAATCCGTCGCACAGATCACGGCCCGCGAGGAGAGTCAGAATATCGCCCAAGTCATCGCCGATTTGCTGCCGTAATCCACCCCCCCAAGGGATTGGGCCGTTGTCGCAAGCCCGTTCGAATTGAGGCGACCGACGTCCCCGGGCCACGATGGTCCTGGCAGGCGAATCAATCTCGACTTGGTGTTTTGGTGCAGGCATGGTTCGGCCGCTAACGAATGGTTGCTGCATGACAAGCCAAGCCCGCGGCCGTAGCTTTTGTCTCAAGCCCGGGCGGCGACCCAGCCGCGGCGCCTCAACCTGCAACCAAATCAACCCAAGATGTACGACCTAGCCTTAACTCTGCCAGACCGTCCCGGTGCGCTTGCCGCAATGGGCGAAGCCCTCGGCGGCGCCGGTGTGAGCGTGGAAGGCGGAGGCGCCTGGGTGGTCAACGGCAGAGGCGTTGCGCATTTCCTTGTCGCGGACGGCGCCGCCGCTCGGGCGGCTCTGACGTTCGTAGGCATAACCGTAGAGGCTGTGCGCGAGGTCATCCTGCAAAAGCTTGCTCAGGACGTTCCCGGCCAGCTGGGCAAGCTGACGCGCCGAATGGCCGACGCAGGAGTCAATATTGAGGTTCTCTACAGCGATCACGACAATCAGCTGGTGCTAGTCGTCGACAATCCGGCCGTGGGCAGGGAGATTGCCGCGACGTGGATGCGGGAGCTCAGGCCCGAACCTGGTCCAGAAATTGGTCAATCCCAGCGACCGGCCTGAGCTCGTGGATTGCATCCCGCCTCCGATCGAAGCCCGACGGCGTTACCCTAATGCCTCAAGGCCAGCCACGCATACGCAAAAGGAAGGCTTCCGAACACGACGTTGGTCGCTTGATAGCCCAGGCGCCACCACGCGTTGGTGAGATAGGGCCTCACATCGAGCACCCAAACAGCCGCGACGAGGCGTATCAGCCAAAACATCGCCAGGAAGCCACATGCCGCCCTCGCAAGCAAAGTGCCGCTCGACAGCTCGGCCGATAGAAACCAGGAACCGAGGCCGAATGAGACCAGGCACAGGCCGATGAACGCGTAATAGGTTCGAAACAGCCCGCGCGCAAAGGGCGACATGAGCGCAGCCTCCTTCCAGAGCCCGGTGGCCCACGGCATGAGGAGCCCGGCGGCGATCAATCCGACGTGGATCAGGGCTGCCAGCTTGAGGACGATCTGGGGATCTATTTTCATGGGGGAAATGCGTTGAGCTGCCGAAACATCGGCACGATGACCCGCTCGACGAAGGGGGGATGGAATAACAGGGGAATGGGAACGGCGGCAAAGAGAAGCACCCAGGTCCATCCGCGCCATCCCCTGCCGAGCCCGGCGCGGCGACCAGCCACGCTTCTCTCGGAAACGATGCCCATGGCCTGGAGCACAAAGTAGAGCGTCGGGCCTCCCCACCCTCCTTTGGCCGGCAGGGAGACCACGGTCTCGTGCACGATGCCCGACACCAGGAATACCGTGCTGCCCGCAAGGCTCGGTCCCCAGGGCCTTGCCAGCGGCCGGAATATGAAACGGCGGGCGATTTCCGCGAATGCGAGGTTCCATCGCTCGCCCCAGAATTCCCCGAGTGAGGTCGAATGCATCGGAGCCTTCATGATCGGCAACGCCGCCACCCCGGCCCTCCTCCAAGCCCAGGACGCGAGGTCGAAGCCCCCGAAATGCAGCGTGAATATAATCCCCAGCATGCCGATCCATCCCACCCACATCGTGGGTGCCGTCCAGGCGTTTGTCGCGGCCCAGGCGATTCCCGCGAGTCCGAGGGCGGTCTTGGCCAGCGCCCTCAAGAGCTCCGGGACCGTCGCATTCAGCCGCCGCGTCGGGACCAACCCCAGGAACTCCCTCGGCTTCATGCCCGGCCAAAGGAACACGTAGGACGCGAGGCGCCATGCGGGCACGTCCCATGGGATTCCGGCGAGCGTCAAGAGCTTGAGCGCAAAAAATTCCGAGCTGGCAATGACCCCCATCGCCACCCAGGCCGGCGCTCCCCGTGAAAACCACCATCCGGCAACCGGGATGGCGCACAGGCAGATTGCGGCTTTGGGGCCGTGGACGCCTCCGATGCGCGATGGCATCGCGGAAATTGGGGGACTGGTGTTCATTGCCGGGACCCGTTATTCACCCGATTCCGCTATCCGCTTGATCACTGCATTCCGTTCCCTCAGCAGCCCGCGCATGTATCGCTTGAGAAACAGCACGTCCGCCAGCCGTCCGAGGGCACCGCAGGGCGACGTGTAGTCGAATATATCCCTCATCCGCGTGCTCCCATCCGGGACAGATTCAAAGAGATGATCGTGGTCGATCCGCTTGAAGGCGCCCTCGACCAAGGAATCGCGGAAATGCGCGGGGCGCTTCATCGCCGTGATCCTGCTTGTGAGGCGCTGGCGGATGCCAAAATGCACCGCCTCCCAGGTCACCTCCTCGCCCTCCTCGATCAGTCCCGTGGTTCTGCCAGCAATCGCCCTCTCCTTGTTCCCCGCCTGGCTCTGCTGATGCACGTCCATGTCCCTCGAGACATCGAATACCCTTTCGATGGGCGCTGCGATCTCGGTGACTAGCTCGATCCGCGGCATGGTTGTGGGCCCATGGGTTACCTCGCCGTTCGGTTCCGTGCCTTGGCCGGCCGGTTCATTTCCCGCCACCGACGGCAGAGATCACCGGCAGCTTCCCTCCACGTGGGAAATTCGAAGGCAAAGCCTTGCTTCGTGAGGATTCCCGGAACAACCCGCCGGCTCTTCAGCAGGAGTTCTGTCTCGGTCCGGATGAATAAGGCTCCGATCTCAAGCAGCCATTCCGGGGATGGAAGCCCAACGCCGATCCCCCATGCCTCCCGAAGAGTGCGCATGAATTCCTCGTTCCGCACTGGGTTTGGCGCCGCCAGGTTGACCGGGCCCTCGACGGCATCGTTCTCGATAAGCCAGTAAATGGCGCGGACGAAATCGGCCTCGTGAATCCACGAGACGTATTGAAGCCCATTGCCAGAGCGTCCCCCCAATCCCAGTCGAACCAATCGCAGCAGAATATCAAACGCACTGCCGGGATCCGGGTTAAACGTGATTGCCGAGCGAAGAAGCACCCTGCGCGTGTGCTGAAGCGTGGCCGCGTTCGCGGCGCGCTCCCATGCCCTGGCTACGTCTATGCTGAAGCGCCAGGTGTCCGGCGCGTTGGGCTCGGAGCCGCCCAGGATCCCGGTTGCCTCGTCATTTGGCGCATCATACCGATGCGCGTAGATTGTCGCCGTGCTCGCCTGCAGCCAGACCCGCGGCGGCCGTCTGCAGCCCTCTATGGCCTCGCCGATCACCCGGGTCGAATTCACCCGGGAATCCGTGATGAGATTCCGGTTATGGTTCGAATACCTGCAATTGACGTTCCGCCCTGCCAGGTTGATCACCGCGTCCGCCCCCTCAAGTTCATCCGTCCAGGCACCCAATGATGCCGCATCCCAGCGCAGGATTCGCCACGCGCAGTCGGGCCTCGGGTCGCGGCTAAGGACGGTCACCGCGTGACCGTCCCTGGTGAGGGCTCGCGCAAGAACCGTCCCTACCTGGCCGGTGCCTCCTGGGATGACAATTTTCATTCTTGCGCGCTGTTGATTGGGGCCCCGGATGCACGCGTCGGTCAGCGGGCCGCGACCGCAACGGGCGGCTCAGCCGCGACCTGCCGGGTTCCCTTCCGCCGCATTTTGTCGAAGTTGAACATGTTGAAGAAGTGCATCCCGCCCAGGACGACCAATACGAGGCCGATCTTGGTGCTCAGGAACTCGAAGGCCTCCTGGACGGTGACCGGCTTGTCGCCGTATTTCAGCGCAAGCGCGATGTACCCGACATTGACGAGGTAAAAGCCCACCACCAGGAGGTGGTTGACAGAGTCGGCCATCTGTTCGTTGCCATGGAAGGCCTGCACGAGGAAAATCCGGCCGTTCCTGTGCAGAGTGCGGGCGACCCAGACGGTGAGTGTGACGCTCAGCGCGATATAGATCATGTAGCATGTGACGATGGTATTCATGTTCGATGTTGGTTTGACTGTTTGTTCAGTAATAACAGAAATACAGTTGGAAAAAAACTCACTCGCCTCCGGCCAGCTTGAAGATTGTGTCGCCCATCTTTGCGAACCGCTTGAGGGTCTTCGGGGAGAAACTGCTGGCGCGCTCACCCCAGGAGTTGGCCAGCTCGAAGAACTCGAGCATCTCCCCGAGTCGTTTTTGCGTCATGGCCTCGTCCTTCGCGGGCTTCGGGCTTCCGGCCGCCTCTTCCATGCATTCACGGAGCATCCGCAATGTGGGGTCGGACTCGCGGCGCTTCCGCTCCATCAGTATGTGCCGGAATGTCTCCCACACGTCGGAAAGCGCCTCAAAATGATCGCGCCGGTCGCCCATGGTGTGCGCGACCCGGACAATGCCCCATCCCTGGAGCTCCTTGAGGCCGTTGCTGACGTTTGAGCGCGCAATCGAAAGCAATTCGGCAATCTCCTCGGCCGGAAGAGGCCGGCCACAGATATAGAGCAGGGCGTGGATCTGCGCCACCGAGCGATTGATGCCCCACTTGCTGCCCATCTCCCCCCAGTGGAGGATGTACTTGCCCATGATCGGTGTTAATTTCATTGTTTCTGTTATTACAGAATTCACTGTTACCGCAGACGTCAAGCGTGAAACGCAAGAAATTGCGGGCGATATCCCTGGCTTTCCGTAACTGGCTGATCGCTAACGCGGCCTTGGGCAAACAGGGTTGGAAATCCCGCGGGGATGCCATCATTCCTGCCCAGATGCGCCACCGAGGGCAGTTCCCTCGCTGAGGCTCCCCCCGTCAGAGCGGCGGCAGCGACTTTCGCGCCGTTCCGTCCGGATCGTTTTGCACCATCGATGTATCGTTAAGGACCATGGTCTCGCCCTTCTCTGAGGTGTAGGCCGGCCAATCAGGCAGATCCCCGCTGTTTGGATTTCCCGTTCGCATAAAATGAAGCAGCGATTTTGCCATCAGGGCCGAGAGTCGCCTCGCCTTGGCGCCACCACCCGTATGGGTGTACATCCGATCCGTGTTGAGGAACCAGAAGCTGATATCCAGGCAGTGAAAGGCGCGCATCCTGTTGTCGAAGAGCGAAGGCTGCCAGCCGAACCAGCTCACGAAGACTGGAGCTTTCTGCCTCGATTTGGCGTCGGCAGTCGCGATCGCGGCCTGGCGGTTGCTGGCCACAAGGGACCAGACCTCGACCGGCTTGGCAGCAGGGAATGCCTTGGCATATGCGTCCACAACCGCGTCCGTACTGTCTTTGAAGCGCTCCCTTAGCTTGCCCTTCACTTCCTCGAGCGTGACGTTTTCCATCGCCGAATTTGCGCGGCTAGGCGAGGACTCGTTGAACATGGTGGAGACAATCATCGGGACATCCGACGAAAGACCTGCCGGATCGGAGTAAAACTGGCCCATCGGCAGGACAATCCCGTCCTCCACCGGGCTAAACCCATCCCGCCTTCCCGTGGTCGGCATTTCCTTGCCCAGCTTCTTAGCCGCGCGATTGGCGATCTCCTGGTATTGCAACCAGGGCATCTGCTGCAATTTGTCCAAATCGGAAGCCGTTAGAACGGCTTCGCTCAGGATGCGGCTGGCGAGCAAATGGGAGCGATCCCTGTCGACGCCGCGCAGGGCGCTCCCACTCAGCGCCACAGCCCTGTGGAATAGACCCTTTGCCGATGGCATTGCCGCCAGGAAGCAGACCTTTGCCCCGCCGCCGGACTGGCCCATGATGGTCACGTTATCCGGATCTCCGCCAAAATTGCCGATGTTGTCGCGCACCCATTTGAGCGCCGCCACGATATCCAGCATCCCCGCATTCCCTGACTCGGCGAATTTCTCCCCGCCCACGCCCGAAAAATCGGAGAAACCCAGTGCTCCAAGGCGGTGGTTGAGGGAACAGAACACGACATTTCCCGTTCGGGAGAAATTCTCGCCGTTGTAGCCATCCTGCTCGATTCCATTGCCCGAGAAGAAGCCTCCGCCGTGGAGCCAGACGATCACCGGCCGCCTCTGGGCATCGTTGATTGCCGGAGTCCAGACATTGATGCGCAGACAGTCCTCGCTGAGCTCGTCATAGTTCCAATGGTCGATGAATGACTGATATTGGTCCGCAAAACGGTTTGCCATGTCCTGGGGGGCGGAATTGCCCCACCAGATTGCCGGCTTGATTTCCGGCCATGGGGCCGGCTCCCGGGGCGGCATGAAGCGGTTGGCGCCGGAGGTGTCCGCGCCATAGGGAATGCCCCTGAAGGCGGTTATCCCGTTCAAGACGAAGCCCCGCACCTTGCCGTATTTCGTATCCGCCACCGCGATCGCATCGCCGATCAGAAGCACCGGGCCGTCGTCGCTGTCCCGGGCCGTGCCACTCGCCGCAGAGGCGCGCAAAACGGGAGACAACGCAGGGGCAAAGCCCAGGCCTGCCGCAAATGACCCGATCCTCCTTAGGAACGAACGTCGATTTATTTTCATGATGTCAATTCCTGTCGGGCAGGATGGGTTGTTCGGCGACGCAGGTCCGTTTGAAAAGGGGGAAGAAAAGCGCCCTGCTGCGCATGGCCGATTCGGCTCAAGGGCGGCCGGTCCGCCGGCGCCGCGGGTGCATCCAGGAAGAGTCGCCTCGGGATTTCGGGATTTCTTGCACTATCGCCAATGGTTTCTCCCAGACGACTTCGACGGCGGCAGAATACCGTCGCCATCCGAAGGGGCTGGAAGGAAATCAGCGCTAAGTACCCAGCGTATGAAACTTCGGCTTTATCTGACCTTCAGGCGGAGAATTCAGACTGCCACTGCCGCCCAGACATAACATACCGCCCAAGCCGCTTCCGCCCTCCGGGTTTTTCTTCGGCTTGAGATCGAGAATCTTGCCCCTGATTCTTGCCGCGGGTTTCTTTGCCGGGGAGGTCATGTTGTTCCTTAGACTGTGGTTGTTTGTTGAGTGCCCTGCCCATCTCACGACCGGCCATTGCTGGGGCCAACAAGGCGGGGTTCTTGCCAGGGTGAATTCTGTCATTCTTACCCGGGTGGTGGTCAATTTCTTTGTGCCGGCGATCTGGATCACTGATTGGGTCATGATTTAAGAATATTTGGGTCGTAGGCTTCGGCACTCGTCCGTGAGCCGTCCAAGAAACAAGGGAACGCCGAAGTTCGTGGCCAAGGGCCGCCCAAGCCACCTTGGCGCCTTTCGTCTTTTAAGCGTCAAGTGGCTGGTCCGGAATGCGAAGCGACGTGGCATCCGCATCCTCAGGCTTGCCAAAGGCAATGGCGTAAAGCGGCGCTTCCTCCTCGATGTCGAGCTTCAGAATCTCGGCCACGTCGGCATCAAAAAAGCCGCCGAGGTTCAAAGAACCCAGGCCCAACGCTGTCGCCACAAGGTTTGAATTCTGAGCGACATGTCCAGCCTCGAAAAGCAGGTAGCGATAGCCGCGGTCCCTGTACTTCCACAGGGACCGGTCGAAAACGGCCGTGAGCACCAGCACAAACGCGCTCTGCGCGACATAGGGCTGGCACAGGAACAAGTCCGAGAGGAGCTTTGCCGGCATCGCTCCCTCGTCCACACATTCAAGAAGGTGCCCCAAGACGTTGTAGTGATAGATGCCTGGTCCCAATCCACCGATCCGCCGGCAGATGATATATTGCTCCAGCGGATAAAGGCCGCCTCCCGAAGGCACGGGGCGGCTCACCATTTCGGTCCCGAAGGGACGGCAGATGCCCAATTTCCCGTAGCACCAGTACAAGATGGTCCCAACCGACTGCAGTGAAATGTCCTCACTCGTGAAGCGACGGCACGAGAGCCGTCCCCGGATCGCGTCTCCCAACTCCTGCTTCGGAGCGAGGGGCGGCGGCAAAGGCACCGCCCGCAGATCCACGAGTTCCTTGAACGGCGGCGTTTCCTGGCGGCACCCCTCCGGGGAAAGGGTGTTGTGCGGCCAGCGGATGCTGTTGCGGTGAAAGGACCAGGCGACCGGATTGTCTTGGCGGAACATGGGGCGGGTTCAGGCGATGGGGTGAGGATCGGGATTCAAGGTTGCCGGCGTGGCTACCTGTTTGCACAGGCCGAGCTCAAATGGCAGGCGAAAAAGCCTCTCGCCCCCCTGCCTAAATTGATAAAACCCGAAGTCAATGGGCTGGAAGCCCGGAATGATGGCACGGGCCGTGTAGAGCCCGAGTCGCTTCATGTCGTGGGGCGTCAGGTCAAAGTAGATGAGTTCGTGTCCTTTGTCGCCCAGTTGCCCCGACAGCCATTCCAAGTCGCGTTCCGGCTCGCCAGCGCCCCACTCCGTTCGGGTCACCGGCGTCTTCCGCAGAAACTCGAACTTGTCCAGCGCGCCCGGGTTCGCGTAAAGCAGATCATGATCCTCCATCTCCTTTACGAGCCTCGGATCCTCAAGGAGGATAGCCATTCGCTCCTGAAGCTTGGGCGCACGAAGGCGGCGGCGGAGGGCGGGACGAACCTGGCCCACTTCCAAGAACGCCTTCCACGCCGCAGCGGCTGGATTGGGGTGGGCGCCCAGGCCGACGACCGCCGCCGGCAGGTCCCGCTCGTCCTCGGCGACTCCCAGAGCGAGGACGACGGCCACATCTAGATCCGTGGGCATCTGATAAAGCTCGATGCGGATCCCTCGCCTCTGGAAAACAGTCAGCAAGCGCCGAAAATCCGGATCCGGATGGGTGGCAGGGTCCCAGCGGGCAGCCGGCAAGCGATTGTTCCAGCCAATCAAAAAGGCGTCGCGCTCAATCACCTCCAGGGCGCCAGAGAGCACCGCCATCGACAGGCGGCCGCCGGCGGCCAGTCCGTTAGAGGTAACGCCCGAGATTCTCTCGGCCTCGGATCGCGTGTCGTAGTTCATGAACACGGCTGAGGCGGGCACAAAAACCATCTCGTCCCGCGTGAGCGAGCGCCCCCTCGCCCACCCAATCAGGGACTCTTCGGTGTAGGGCAGGTAATCAACATGCGCATATTGCTCCGGCCGATAAAGCACGAGTTGCTTCGGATCGAGGGAGCGCCCGGACAGATCCGCCCGCCGGGAATAGGTGACCTCGCCTGGTTGGTTATAGAGTGCCGAATAGCGCTCAACGGCCTCGCCGAGCGCGCGTTCCTGCGCCGCGGCAATGCTCATGCCCTTTCCCGAGGCCCCCTCCTTGAGGGGGTCGTCCTTCTTGGCGTAGCGGTGGTTTGCCATCAGCGCCTGCACCACGAAGGGCCGCGGCGGTTCGGTGGCCTCCGGGGTGAAGAGCCTCAGCTCCTTGACGATGCCAAATCGCGGGCTTACCAAGACATGGGCCAAGGCGGACAGATCGGTCCCCGGCCCCTTCAATCCCATCAGTTGTCGCAGACCCGAGTGGTCGCGCGGGCGTTTTTTTTTTCAGAGCACACGGGACAGCCGGGATGCTCGAGCAGGGCGTGCCGGCGGAGGCTGAGTTCAAACGGATCGAACTCAACTATCGCCCCCATGAGCGCCGGTTGCTGGTGCAGGGCGAAATACCTGACGGCCTCTCCGGCGAGCATGGATGCAACCGCGGCAATCGCCGGGCCCAGCACTTCGCGGCGGGAATGGTCCGGGGACTTGAATCGGTCGAGGAAGTGCTCGCTGGCGATGGCCTCCTCATAATCCTCCATGGCAGCGACAGCCCTCATCCGCGCGCACATGAAGCAGGCCGTCATGCCGGGCACAACGAAGGGTCCTGCAAAAGCCTGCACGCCGCGAAACTCCGAGAACAGCGCGGGCACCCGCATGGCGTGGGCCGCCCGGTTGACCCAGTGGTTGCCCGAACTGAATCCCTGGTCCCAGCACGAAACGAGGAGGTCAAACCCCTGCGCCAGTTCCAGGGTGCTCTCGCGCGTGAGGGTCGTCCGCCCCGAGATTTCGACCAGGCTCTCAGGATTTCGGCGTTTGAGCCGGGAGGAAACCAGCGTTTCCCGGGTGACCTGTTCCTGCGCCTCGTCCGGAAGAAAATCGACTGCGTCCGCCTGCGTGTGATCCACCAGAGTCAAGTTGAGAAATCCGGCCGCGGCGAGCGCCTCGGCTATCAGGGCGCCCGGCCGCTCAAGGCCGAAGACCGCGATCCGCGCGTCCCTCAGCCGCTTCTTAAGGACCTCATCAGGCACTCCGAGTGCGCGGAAAAGGTTTAGCCGGGGGTCCGGCCGCGTCGGCGCAAAGGGTTCCGGGCTGGATTCAAAAACCCCGGTATCGACCAACCCGTCGAAATTTATCCGCAATGTCTCGGCCGATACCTCAAGCCTCAGCGCAAGTTCCGATAAATCCAAACGTCCATCCAATGCAGGCAAGATTTGCCGCTTCAACACCTTAGCGAAGCCGCCCTCCATCCGTATGGAGACCGTGTCCGTCCGCAACAGCAAACGATCCTCATCCAGCGGTACGACGTCCGCCGTCGGCCTCAGCCTGTAGTACATGGACCGGGTTATCCGCCCAGGTCCTGAAATCCACCCGATCCCCCGCTCGTGCTCATAATACACGGGCCGCAGGTGCATTCGTTAATGCATGCGACTGGCCTGCAGGGCACGCAGCTGCCACATGAGCAGCGCGGGATGCCGACGCACCGGGCGCATTCACTTATGCAAAAATCAACAATGAGCGAGCTGCGCACCTTGTGAAAGGTTTTGAGTTCCTCGGCACTAATATCAACGGGCTTTCTACCCTCGGTCAGCTTGCTGATCGCATTCTCCAACCGGGTGAGTCGCATTTCTAATGATTTCGCGTCTTTTGCTTCAGCCATAAATCTCCTTTGTTTGGGAACTTTCTTGGAACGATTGCGAGCCACTACTAGGCGATCCGATTATTTTATCAAGGCCTTTCGCGGGCTGGTAATCTCTCCCTTGATCGAGTGAATTTGACCGTCACGAATCGTGCTCCAACCACTCCAGGCTTACCCAGTATGCCAAAGCGAAAATGGGTCCTCCGCCATTGCATCCCAGCGACTGTTGACCAATTTCACGGCTGAGGTTTCAACGCGGATCTTTTCATCGAAAGACTGGGAGGAAACCCAGCCCTTCAGGGCAGGGAGGAATCCCGGTAGTTTTTGTGGTTGTTTTTCGGTTTCTCAAGAGGCAAGCGCATGGCCGTGAAAATGGGGATCACCTTCCGATGCTATCCGAGCGCCCGCCAACGCCGGGCGCTCGGGCAGACGTTTGGGTGTGTTCGCCATGTTTACAACCGCGCGCTTTGTCTGCGAAAGGAAAGTTACGTCAGGGACAAAACCAAGATTAGCTATGGGCAGACCAGCGCCGCGCTGACGGGATGGAAGAAGGAGCCCGAGAGCCAGTGGCTGAACGAGGTTTCCTGTGTCCCACTCCAGGAGTGCCTCCGGCACCTGCAGACGGCCTACCGTAACTTCTTTGAGAAGCGGGCGACCTACCCGCGCTTCAAGTCGAAGCGCGGAGTGCAGTGCGCGGAGTTCACCCGTTCCGCGTTCACGTGGGACGGGAAGCAACGCAACCTCCGGCTTGCCAAGATAGGGCACCTGCGCACCCGCTGGTCCAAGCAGTTCCAGAGCGAGCCCAGTACGGTCACGATAACCAAGGACTGTGCGGGGCGGTACTTTGTGAGCCTCTGCCTGGACGAAACTGTAGCTGCGCACCCCAGGACGGGCATGCACGTGGGGATAGACCTCGGCATCAATCACCTGGCCACGCTCTCTACCGGGGAGCGCATCGGCAATCCCAGGCACCTGGCGGCCAAGCTGGCCAAACTCGCGAAACTGCAACGGATCCTGGCCCGAAGAAAAAAGGGAAGTGGCCGCTGGCACCACCACCGGCTCAGGGTTGCCCATCTGCACTCTAGAGTCGCCGACAGCCGCAAGGACAGCCTTGCCAAGCTGACGACCAACCTAGTGCGCCGCTTTGATGTGATCAGCATCGAGGACCTGGGTATACGCTCCATGACCCGGAATAGAAAGCTGGCCCGGAGTATCTTGGATGTGGGCATGCACTCGTTCAGAACGATGCTCACCTATAAATGCGCCTGGCATGGCAGGCAGCTAAAGGTGGTGGACCGCTATTTCCCGAGCAGCAAACTCTGCTCGAACTGCGGTTACTTGGCCGAGGAACTCGCACTCGAAGTTCGCAAATGGTACTGCCCGCAATGCGGAGCGGCCCATGATCGCGACCTGAATGCGGCAAGGAATATTCTGGCGGCGGGACCCGTCGCCCCTGCGCGTGGAGGGCGCGTAAGACCGAAGGCAGCCAAGGCTGCAGTCGGCGATGCCCGTCGAAACGTGAACCAACCTGCTCTGCCATGATCCTTGAATCACGGCATCCAGGAATCCCGGCCCTTCAGGGTCGGGAGGAGGTCAAGGCAAAGTGGATTCGGAAGGGCGCCTGGCAAACCCCCGTTTGGCGCCTTGAAGCGAACTTGCGATCGCCCAACTTGCACCTGCGAGCGCAGAAGCGACGAAAAGCATGGTCCACTGCAGGCGGCCTGACGGCAACGAAATGACGCCCGGGAGGTGAATCAGGAGCACAAACAGACTTATCATGATTGCTTCAAGCGTCGCTGCCAGGCGTGGGATGACCCCGAGCAATATGCCCATGCCTGCCGCGAAGTGCCCGGTCCCAGTTAGGTATGCAAAGCCCACGTGAGCCGGAAGCCACCCAGGCACCATGCTGGCCGTGGCCTCGGTGTACACGAAGTGCGACAGGCCCAGCACGAGACACGAAGCGCCAAAAAGGAACCGTGCAACCCGCTTGCCGCCGCTGCCGCAGACCCAGGGTATGGGCCCCGGTTTTTCCTCTCCTGCGAGCAACGCAAACAATACCCAGGCGCCACACATCAGCACGAGATTCTCGGAGACGCCAAGCCACGCGCCGACATTCGCGGGGGCCGCAGCCACACGCGGGCCTTGCAGCAGCAAAATCCAGCTCAATAGGTAAACTGTCATGATGCATGCAAAGGGCGCGGCGACGCGCCTTATCAGCATCCCGCCACCGCTCACGAGGAGGAATATCCCCGAGCCACGGGCGAAAACCTCTCGCCATGGAAGCCCGGGTGGAACCGGCTGCCACGTGTACGCGAAATCGCCTGAGATAAGGCTCAGGACACCGATGCCCGCCATGCCGACGGCGAACAGGAGGTGCCCGAGATTTGTAATGCGCATGGTTTCCTTCCCCTCAGATTTTCCTGGAGCTTAAGCCGCGTGGGGTTGCCTGAGGTCGTCCTATGGAGAAGCATCCAATTTAACAGTTTCCCAGGGGCGCCTCTCTTGCGGCAAGCTGCGCCCAAGACCAGCCTAATTGTGCTGGTCCAGCGTCAGGGTCCTGATTGGCCCGACTTTCACGTGGCCTTCAGGCAGCGTTGCCCGAACGAGCTTCCCGCTGTTCTGGCCGAAAAACTTCGAGGCACTCTCCGTCATGGCCGCCAGTTGCTTGCTGAAGTCGTTGCCCTTCTCGCGGACGCTGAAGCGCGTCTCCCAAAGCAGCTTGGGTTTCTTCTCCTTCCACATCAGCTGGAAGTCATAGGCCATCAAGACAACAAAGTAGCGGTGTTCCTCAAGCTCGTTGATCAAATCCTGCCGCCGATATTCGAGCGCCGTGCCCCTTGCCTGTTCGGATGTATCCAGGAGCGAATCGTAACCGAGCATGCTGGCATTCTGCGCATCGAGCTGAACCCGCTGGTTGTCCTCCGCGGCGGCCGCGGCCAGGGCGCTTGTCAGGGCATTGTCCGTGTCAACCTGGTCGGGTGACCTGATGGCGTAGCTGGTCGACGACGATTGTGACATCTGCTGCGGCGCCATGCTGTCGTTGGGGTTAAAGTGCACCTGTTGGGAGTGATTGGCCGCAAGCGCCGCGGCACTGGCGGTCGCCAGGTTTTGATTCGAAATGGAGTCGGTGGGATTCTCAGGCGTCCGGGTGGTGCCCCAGTAAACCATGATCAATAGCCTGGTCGTCTTTGGATCCCTGCTTGAGAGATACCCCTGGTTGGCGAGAGGCCGCGCCATCGTCTTCGCGACGTCCAAGAAATCCAACATATCCTTGGTCCCGGCCTGGGTGCCATTCAGGACACCGCCCCTTGCAAAGGCGAATGTTTCAGGTTGAATGGTTCCGTTCGCGAGCCTCGCGCGGACATAGTCGCTGCTGGCCCTCGCTGAAATTGCAACCGCTTCGTCGTCCGCGCCCGCAAAGGCTGCCGAGGCGGAGAATGCCGCCGTCACCAGGACGGCCATCATCCTTATTTTCAGCGCCTTGGAACCGAAAACCCCCGGGCACCGCGTGCCGCCACGCCTGCAGCGGGAGGCCGATGTCGTGTGCGGGAAAAAGATGACGTTCATGCCGAGGGTTCTGTTTGTAACCAGAACACCTTCGGGAACAAGAACCCTCCAGTTATCTTGCCCTGAATCCGGCTTCGGGCGCCACCATTGCGTGGGGGCCCATTGCGGGTTGGCGCAGCCGGAGCCGGGCGCCATCTTGCCATTCCCGGGGAGATCGCGCGGGGTTCAACGCCCAAGGGGCAGCTGCACGGGACGTCAGCGCGCCGAGCCCGGCGGCGTCCGGAGACGCGGCCGCGAGGTCCAGCTTCTCGACGTCGAGCCTCAGGGGGTTCCCGCCGCGCTTCAGGCGCGCCTTGTGGCGGGCCCTCTCGATCAGGATGCGCCGCATCGCCTCCGCGGCCGCCCCGAAAAAATGGGCCCGGTTCTGCCACCTGCGGTTTCCCTCACCGGACAGGCGCAGCCACGCCTCATGCACCAGGGCCGTGGGCTGCAGCGTCTGGCCGGGAACTTCCTGTGCCATCCGCACCGCCGCGTGACGGCGCAGCTCCTTGTAGACCATCGGCAGCAGCTCCTCCGAGGCATGCTCATCCGCCAGTCCGCCCGCTTGAAGTAGCCGAGTGATCTCGCTCATGGTATCTGCCGGGCTGGGCCATGGCACCCTGCTTCTTGGTTCACGGAGGGCCACATCGTTTTTCCAGTTGGACAGGCAAAAGGGGGTAACTCTGCGTCTCGCGGCGCCGGGACGACCAACAGTCTGCATTCAAAAGCCGCGAGGTGGCCGAACGTGAATATTTGTTTTCCCGGAGTCACGCGTTCGGCACGCGACCCGCGCGGATGGCCAACCTGGGCGCCGGCCCGAAGGCCAGGAGCGGGGCGGGAGCCAGCTGTTGCCTTTGATCCTTGTTCGCGTCAACTTTGGTTTGCCACCCCGCTCCGCCATGCCCTCCCAACATGCGATCGAACTGTTTGCACTCCTGAACTTCGCCATCGTGGGCCTTTCTCTCGTGATTCAGCCGACCGCATGGGCGCGCTACTTCGCGTGGATGCAGCGCGAAGGCCAGGCCGGCGCCGTCATCTACGGGCTCTTATGCGTGTTGTGGGGTTCGCTGATTGTTTCATTCCACCCGACATGGCACGGCCTGCTCATCATCCTCCCGGCCTTCGGCGCGCTTCAGATGCTCGAGGGACTCATTTTCCTGATCGCCCCGAGCTTTGGCCTTAGGGTTATTTCGGTCTTCAACGAGGAACGCCTCGGGTTGTTCCGGCTTCTCGGCCTGATCGCGCTCGGCCTCGCCGTCTATATCTATGTGATTCTCCTGCCGACCGGGGTCTAGGGGAAGGCAGGCCGAGACGGATCGGGAGCCGGTCGCCCTCTCTGCGAATGGCCGGGTGCGGAAATACCGGGCGGCCGTATCGACGGGGAGAGGCGGCGCTGCCCTTCAACGCTTCGGCGCACCGCGTCCCCGTATTCCCGCGATCCTATCCGCGGCCGCCGTGTCCCGGATCCATGGCCGGGCCCTCTTCCGAACACGGCCGGGCGTGAAGGCTCGGTGACTTGAATACCATGCTTTGCACGAGTCCCCCTTGAAAGGCGTGCGCCGCAACACGCCGATAGCCGGCGCCCTCGAGAATCTCCACCGACGGGGGCAGGGACCGAACCGTCAGCCCGGTCGTCCAACCAAAGAACACATAGAGGATCCTGAGCCAGGCCCTCGCGCGCAGCCGGCGGAAACCCTCCGGGGGCAGGACGAAGTCGGCAAACAGCCAGTGCGCGCCCTCGCACAGACTCGGCCGAACCCTCGACTCGACCGCGACGACCTCCGCGGGGGAAAGGCAATCGAGGAAGAAATTCGTGACGACCCCGTCAAACGCCGCCCCGGCAAACTGGACGCGCAGCGCATCGGCCCGCTCAAAAGACACGCGCGCCTCCGCCCCGGAGCCCGAGATTCGAGCGGCAGCGAGCGCGAGCATCGCCGGGCTGCTGTCAACGCAGTGGATCCTCGCGCCGGGTGCGGCCTCAAGCAGGCGGGCGAGGAATCGGCCGTCTCCCTCGCCGAGGATGAGGATCCGGCGGCAACCGCGCAACTCGCGCACGAAGAACAGGCGTGCGCGCTCAAGGTCCCGTCCGAACGCGAGGAACTCGAGTGCGCGATAAGGGCGCGCCAGGCGATCAAAACTGGCGGAATGGGATTTCATCGCAGACATGTCCAGATCAACGGCACGACCGGTGTCGTCAGGGCGACGTCAGCCAGCACGCGCGCCAGCTGGCGTCCAAATCTCGGCTCAAGGAAATCGACGGCGCCCAGGAGCACGCTGCTGGTGACCGCGCACAGCAAAGCGGCCCTTGATTTGTCGTTTTGGCCGACGGCCGCGGAAATGGCAGCGAGTCCCGCAAGAAACCAGGGGGCCACGGCGCCAAATGCGAGCCCGCGGTCAAACTGCAGCGCGATCGACGTCTGGCCGTGGGTTTCGTCAACCTCGCGCTCCCATGTCGAGATCAGCACGCAGTTGACGAAACACAGCAGCACAAAGAAAGCCAGCGGCGGGACCGGCGACCAGGACATCGCGGGTGCCTGGAAGAGCGGGAACAAGGCCACCCCGCCGCCCATCAATACCGCGACGCAGATTTCCTTCGGCACCCTCCAGCCCCTGTCGCGGTGGATTAGCTGGTGGGAGATCAGGTATGCCAACACGAACGCCAGCAGCAGCAACCCGGCCCTAATTTCGGGGCCGGTCAGGCCCAGGATCGCTGCACACAAATCGCCAGTCAGCACCGCCAGCCAGATGGCCGCCACGGGCCAGCGCCACCGCTGATAGAACAGGTGCCTTTGGGTGCAGACCCGGGTGAGCCGCCAGCCCTCGATCCAGCGATCGGCGACATAGGCCAGCCAGACCGAGGCGCCCAGCACGAAGGCGTGCTGCGCGTGCCACGCCGCGCTGAAGGAGCGCCCGAGCAGCCACTGCCAGAGCAATGCGATCGCGGGCGCGTCCAGGGACAGGACGGTGGGCCATTGCCACCACCGGGCCCTCTCCGCGAGCATCGCGTCTGCCTGCGATCGAGGTGAGTGAGCCATGAGATGCTGTTAACCGACGCATGGAATGGTCGCGATTCGGGAATTGCGCGCAACCGTGCCCGGGTTGCCCCGATTCCGCCGGGCCGCCCTTCATGGCCGCACCGCAATTTGCCAAGAAACCCGCTCTTGTCTTCACTTTTTTAGCCCTTGGGTGCAGCTTGCTGCGCGGTCAAGAACTCCAATCCCCAATTCGGTCCGCGCCATCCGGCTATCGGGCCTCAACCGACGAGGGAGATTCGGATCCCCGCGGGAGGCGCCCGCCCGCCGCGTCGAGGCCCGAGGGACTCCTCGAAAATGCGGATATTGCCCCTCGTTTCACTGCTGCTCGGGCTGGTGGCGCCCTGCCGGGGCGCCCAGGCCCTGGCCGGCGATGGCGGCCCGTATCGCAACCTGTTCCAAGAGCTGCTCGGCAGGAGCGAAGCGGAGACTGACGCCAAGATCTCCGGCGCGTGGGGGCAGTTTTTCCACGGCGACGGCGAGACGCAGCGCCTCTTCTACCCCGTCGCGGGCGACATGGCCTACGTCCCCGACGTCGCCAACCACGACGTCCGCACCGAGGGCCTGTCGTACGGGATGATGATCTGCGTGCAATTGGACCGGAAGGCGGAGTTCGACCAGATATGGAAATGGGCAAGGACGAACCTGTATCACCCGACGGGCCCCTTCAGCGGCTACTTCGCGTGGCACGGCGATTTCCAGGGCAGACAGATTGACGCGGGCCCGGCGCCCGACGGGGAGGAGTGGTTCACCACCGCGCTCTTCTTCGCGGCGCACCGGTGGGGCAACGGCGCAGGGATCTGCGACTATGAATCGGAGGCGCAGGCCATCCTGCGCGCCATGCTTCACAAGAGCGAGGATCCCGGGCGCGACGGCACGACCGACATGTTCGACCGGGATGCGAAGCAGGTGGTCTTTGTTCCCGAGGGGCCCGGGGCCCACTTCACGGACCCGTCCTACCATCTTCCGTTCTTCTATGAGTTGTGGGCGCGCTGGGCCTCCTCCCCGCAGGACCGCGCATTCTGCGCCGAGGCCGCCAGGACGAGCCGCGCGCTGTTCAAGCTCGCGGCCGATCCCCGCACGGGCCTGATGCCCGACTATTGCGGCTTCGACGGCCGGCCCATCGCGCGACGCGGCCACGAGGACTTCCGCTATGACGCGTGGCGAACGCTGAGCTATCCGGCGATCGACTACGCCTGGTTCGACCCCGATCCATGGCTGGTAGAGCGCAGCAACCGCGTCCTTCGCTTCCTTGCTGCGCAGGGCCCCTCCTGTCCCGACCGGTTCAAGCTCGACGGCACGCCGATCTCGACGAACTACAACAGCGCCGGGCTCTCCGCCATGGCCGCGACAGCAGGGCTGGCGGCGGACGCCGGGGTCGCCCGGCCCTTTGTCGCCCGCCTTTGGGAAATGGACGTGCCCTCGGGGCATTTTCGCTATTACAACGGGCTGCTCTACATGCTGGGCCTCCTGGAGGCCGGTGGCCGCTTCAGGATCATTGCCCCCTCAACGATCCCCTGATCGCAATGCTCCCGGGCCCGGGATCGGCGCCTGATGCCGGCGCCTCACCGTTCAGCGATCCCGGGAAAGACCCGGATCGAGCTCGCGGGCCAGCCCCCCTGTCGGATTATTGCCTCGCCGCCGAGGCAGGCTCCATGTTCCTCGCGAGGAATGCCTCGATCCTGGAATATTGCTCCACCCTGTTGGCGAAATGCAGCATTCCGTGCCCCTCGTTTCCAACGATGTAGGAATCATTTGGAACTTTGTTCCTCTTGAGTTCCGAGATCAGGCGGGTGGACTGTCCAATGTCCGCTATCGGATCGTCGCCGCCGTGGGTCACAAACACTGGCACGCGCACCCGGTCGATATGCCTCACGGGCGCGATTGCATCGAACTTGGCCGGGTCATTTCTGGGATCCCCGAGATGGCGCAGCAGTATTGCGTACCACGGATCAAACTTGGAGTAGTCGTACTTTCGGTCGCGGATCACCTGTTCCCAGTCGTAGACCCCCGAGATGCCGACGGCGCAGCGGTAGAGCGATGGCTCGTCGACCACGCCCTCGAGCGCCAGGTACCCACCGAAGGATCCCCCCATGATCGCGACACGGCCGGAATCGACGAGCCCGGACGCTATGAGCGCCTTGGTGGCATCCGTCACGTCGTGGCTCATCTTTACAAAGTCCCATTGGTCCCTCTCGGGAAACATCCACGCATAGCCGGGGGAGGCCCTGTAGTTCGGCTTCAGGACGGCATAGCCGCGGCTGGCGAGAAACTGCGCCTCCGAATCGAAACCCCAGTTGTCCCTCACCCAGGGGCCGCCGTGCGGCACGACCACCAGCGGAGCGGGGTGCTCCTTTGATGCGCCGGCGGGCAGCGTCAGGTAGGCGTCGAGCTGGCGGCCGTCCCGCGTCTTGAACCGGATGATGGTCTCAGGCAGCATCCGCTTCGGATCGATCCAGGGGGCCGCCTGCTTGAAGAGGCCGGACGTGTGCTTTTTCAGGTCGACCCAGTTGAATATCGCGGGCTGCCGGTCGGAATAGGCCATCACGAGGAAAAAATCCTGCGCCTCGTTGCTTCCTATGATGCGCACAACAAGTCCGGGAAAAGAGTGATTCAGGGTGCCCTGGAGCTTCTGATAGGCCTCGGCGAACCATATCGAGCGGGGCCCCTCGCGCTGCACCGCCGCCCCGATTATCTCGCCCGAGACGGGATCGCGGTACACGTTTCCGACAAAATCGTAGCCCTTGTCGTCGACGAGGGTGTCGCCGGGCTTGCCGGTTGCCGCGTCCAGGAACTCCAGCGGCCTCGGCTTGCCCTCCTCGGGCGGCGGCAGAGCGACCAGCTCGCCCGGCCTGTCACCGCAGCCGAGTATGGCCCACCTGTCCGGATTCACCGGGCACCTGACCCAGGCGCGGTCCACCAGCCGGAACAGCGAAAAAGCCCCGTTCAGCGAGGTGATGGCGAACTCGAGTTTCCCGTCCTTGTCGGCAATGTACCTGAGCGTGGCTCCGCCGCCCGGAACCGGGTAGTGGTCCTGGATGTGGAGATCGTTGTTCTCGACCACGGGCTGGACAACCGACTCCAGGTTCGTGGCCGTGAGCAGATTCACTCCCCTGGCCTTCGAGACCATGCTGGTATTGACGGTGGCGGCGCCCATGTCCGCCCAAGGGCTCCGGATCTGGTCAATGCTGTTCCAGACAAGCGCGCTCGTTCGGTCGGCCCGCGGAACCGCGATCACACTCGTGCCGCAATACTGCAGGACCGGGTAGGTGTCGGTCAGGTCGCCGACCTCGGCTGCGAACAAGCCGATCCCGTAGAGCTTCTGCGTTGATACCTGGTACAGGAGCCGCCTGTCGTTCAGCCATTGGACATCATTGACGTCAGTGTCGCCCCGCTGGCCGAGCACGTCATATTTCTGGGTCTTCACGTCGTACACGAGAAGCAGGTGGTTGTCCTCGCCGGCCGTGACGATGGCCGCGATATGGGTGCCCGACGGGCTCAGCCTCGGCTCCCGGAGCAGCGCCGGGCGGAAAAAATCGGCCACCGGGATCTGCTGATCCCCCGGCACGGGCGTATTCCGCCTGAGGTCGAGCGGATCGTCGGCAAGGAGCGCAGCGGCGGGAACCAGCGCCGCGAGGAATACCAGGGGAGTCAGCCTGCCGGGGCGGGACGGGCAACGATGTCGTGGAGCCATGGCGATGGTTCTTGGCAATCTTGGGGGGGCGACGCCCGCCGGCCTCAGGCGGATCCGGCGCCTGAAGGAAGGCCGGGACCGGCGCCGGGAGAAGCCTGGGGTCCTTCCCGGCGGGCAGCGTCCCTGCGAAGGAGCAGGACCGCGAAAAGGTATAGGACGGCCGCCATCGCGGCCGTGGATCTCAATCCGCCAAGCATCGAATAGTATTCAAGGCAGCCACCGAGCACGGCGCCAAGCAGATTTGCCCCCAGCGACGCCGTGGGCGACGGCGATCGCTGCAGAAGCATCGGCACGACGATGCCCGCGAAGCCGACGGGCAGCCCGGTAAGCATCCCCCCGAGGAGGCCGCGGACCGCCAGGGGCAGCGTCTGCAGCCATCCGAGCGGGAACCACCAAAGCAGGGCGACGCTCAGGAGCAGCGGGGCAAACCAGGGAAGCGGGTTTTTCCAACGCCTGCCTCTCACGATGAGCGTTGCCGCGAGCACCATGATGAGGATCCCGCTGAAAACGGCTGCATTCGCCACCCAGGTTGACCCGAAGAGCAGCGAAATGCTCGTTACGCCCCGGGTCTCGATGAGAAGGAACGCGGCGCCCATGAGAAACAGGGGCCAGTCGAACGAAGGAGCTCCCGGCGACCCAAAGCCGAAGACCGGCCGGACGGTCACCAGGGCGAGGACAAGGATGTAGGCGAGCACGATGACGTAGCCCCAAGGAAAGGTGCCCGGCCTGATGTACAGGAAGGGCCAGTCGTCCGTCGTGGTGAGCGTGCCGCCTTCCACGACGGAGGGCCCGAGCGTAACGCGGCGCGCCATCACGGCTTCGTCGAGCCGCACGCCGTCGCGCGCGACGAGAAACGTGACGGCCCCGTGAACCGGCGAATAGAGCGCCCGGGGCGCCTTTCCGGTCGCCTTTGCGATCGTCCAGTAGATCCGGTTGAAGAACCAGTCGCCAGCCATGCAGGACATGGAGAGCGACAGGTGCCCCTTGGGGCCGACCCGATTCCATCCCGCGCGGATTCCCTCCTCCGTGTAGACATAGTTGTCGAGCCGCAGGGTTGACATCGCCGAGCTCATGGCGTGCGAATCGAGCAGGCCGTAGCAGACTATGTCGTAGGTTTCCGCCGTCGGCCGGCCGAAATACGCCCTCGCGTCGTCGACGACCATCGAGACCCTGGGATCGAAGTTGGGCCGCTGGGGATCGAGCGCCTTCCCCAGGGCGATGATCTGCGAGTCGATATCGACCCCCACCACCCTCTTGTACCCGTGCCTCAGGGCGGATTCGACGTCGTTGCCGGTTCCCGCGCCCACAATCAGCGCGGACTCCCGGCTGGAATTGATGTTGAATGGAAGGTTATAAAGCTCCCAGACGTTGGCCAGCAGGTTGCGGTCAAAATCGGTGAGGGCCGGGCTCGCAAGATGCGCGGGCGAAAAGTCGTAGATGCATTGGTGGAAATCCCGGTTCACCCGCAGCTCCGTCAGCGCCGGCATCGGGGGAGAAAGATCGATCCGGTTGTACGGCGAAAACACGGCGCTTCGAACCGAGTACTGGCCCAGGCCGATGATGATGAATGCCAGAGCAAAGGCGGCGGGCCTGCGGATCAGGAAGGCGAACGGAAGGCACCCGAGCGCAAGCCAGACGGCCGGCCCGGCGTTGAGGCCGGCCGTGATCGCAAAGGCCACGACGCCGGCCAGGGACCCCGTGAGATCCCAGGCATAGGATTGAAGGGGCGGCATGAGCGAAAACAGGTAGCCGAGGGGAACACTGCAGAAGGTGAACACGGCGACGATGGCCGTGAACAATCCGATGAAGATCAGGATGCTGACGGCAAACACACGCGGATCGGCCTCCACCCGGCCGATATACCAGAGCATGATGCTGTTGTCCGGGAAGGTGAGATGCACCAGCCCGAGGTACTCCGAAAACGCCAGGGGAAGCGCGACGATGAGCAGCATGGGAAGCGCCAGGTGAAAAAGGCCGGGACGGCGCCGTCCCAGGGCGACTCCCAGGCCCATCCCCAGAAACGCGCCTATCAGCACGATGTTGTTGAAGTAGGCGAAGGCGCGGATCTGCGAGGAGGTCCACCGGATCATGGCGAGCTCGAGCGCGAGGATGCCAAAGGTCGTGAGCGCTATCCGAAAGGGTACCGACCCTTTTCGCGCCGCCCAGCGCGCATCTCCGAGAAAGGAGCTCAATTCCATCGGGAGGGCCTAAACGAAATTTCACCGGGTGACAGTAAGAAACATCCAGCCGGCCCCCCTCGGGGAATGCCTTCGTAGACCGCGCCGGGTCATGAACTTGGGCCGTTTCCGCGCGAACGCCCCCGATCGGGGATTTCGGTTCGCGTCCGCGGCCCACCGGCCGGGTTCCCACCCCCTGTTGACAAGGGGCTGGGAGGGCCCGAATAAGGAGCCCATGACACCCCTCATCCTGCGCATTTCCGTCCTGGCGATGGCAATCGGCACATGCATGGCGGAGGACATGACGCTGCCGGGAAACACGGTGATGCGGGGGGATCACACCCTCGTTTCGCTCAAGGCGGGTACCGTTGTCGAGGTGCTGCAGCGCGGCGACAAGACCATCTCGATCAGCTACAAGGGTCAGGCCGGAACCATCCCGGCCAGCAGCCTGACAGCCGCTTCCAGCCCCCCGGCCCCATCCGCGGCCGCCGCCGCGAAGCCCGCGGCCCCAGCGGCAAAAACAGCATCAAACGCCCCCGGCTCCGTGGTCGTCGACCACCCGCAGAGCTTCTACGGCAACATCGTCAAGAAGGCGGAGACAAACATCGCAAGGCACGACGAAACCCTCGTCAAGCCCGCGAATGAGGCGACGGACGATACACCCTCAAAGTAGCGGCGCGGTGCGGGCCGGGACGCCGTTCCGGCGGATCGCGGCGCCCAGGCAGACCGGGCGCGACGCGCCGTCCTAGCCGCGAAGTGCGCCATTTCGAACCCGGAGACTGAATCCCCGCCCCAATGAATCCGGGACCGCGCACCTCCATCATCCTCTGGGCCGCCTTCCTCGCGGCACCCCGGCTGGCGGCGCCGTTGCCCGCCGCGGAGGCTTCGCCGGGGGGGCCAGACGCAGTCCAGCTGACCCATGAGCAGCTCGATTTCATGACATGGCGCTTCGGCATGTTCATCCATTTCAACCTCGGGACGTTTGCCGACCTCGACTGGGCGGGTGGCTACGAGGACCCGGCCCTGTTCAATCCCGCGAAGCTCGACTGCGGGCAATGGGCCGATGCGGCCAAGGCTGCGGGCATGACCTACCTTGTCCTCACGGCGAAGCACACCGAGGGAATCGCACTCTATCCGAGCGCGTGGACGACGCACGACATCACCCTGTTCAAGAACTTCAGGAACGGCAAAGGCGACATCGTCCGCGAATTCGTCGACGCCTGCCGGTCGCGCGGGCTGAAGGTCGGGCTGTACTACTGCTTTCCGGGCGACTATTCGGACGAGGCGCACAGGAACGCGCCGCCCCCCGGGATGCCGAACCTGCATGGGCTGCCGCCGGAGGCCGCGGGCGACTATGCGGGCTTCGTCAAGAAGCAGCTGGCCGAGCTGCTGACGAAATACGGGCCGATCGACCTGCTCTGGATCGACGCCTTCGACAACAAGTACACCGGGGGACAGTGGCCGGAAATCCTCGCCTCCATCAGGTCCCTCCAGCCGCATTGCATCGTGCTGGGCAACAATGCGCAAAACCTGCGCGACTCGGACGTGCTGAGCAATGAGTTCCCCTGGAAAGGGGGACTCCCGCCTCCGGGAAACGCCCTGCCAGCCGAGGTCTGTGACACGATCCAGACCGGCGCCCGGTGGTTTTGGCGCGAGGTGAGGCAGCCGTCCGACCTGCAGACGGCAGAGACTGTGGTCGCGAGGCTCCGGACCTGCAACGAGAGGAAAGCCAATTACCTTCTCGATGTTCCGCCCGACCGCGACGGCCTGATCTCCGGGCCCCAGCTGCAGCGCCTGCGCGAAATCGGCGCCCTGCTTCGGTCGACCGGCTGGAGCCACGCTCCAGGCTCCTAGCGGGGCCGGACGGAAAAGAGCCCGGATTCGGGAGGCCACCCATCATCCCCGACAGGGCTGCGCCGATGGCTGCGCTTCCCGATAGGCCCGAGCAGCTTAGGGTCCTGATTCCGCGACCCGGCGCCCGTCAGGGACGGGGCGCGGCCGTCGCCCCGCAGGCCGGCCTCAAGCCGCGGCAAAGCCCGCAACTTCGAGGCTCCCGCCTCGTCTGGCTGTTCGTATCCCTTGAGTTGAATTTCTTTGCAGATCCATTAGTGTGAGGAACGTATCCAAGCCCAGTAACTCCAAATGAAAACACGCACCATTCCCGCGCTCGGGCTAGTCGTCCTTTGCGCCGCCGGATTTGTCGCACGGGCGTCAGCCGGCGTATTTTCCAACAACTTCAGGATGCTGGTCGTTGCCGAACAGGCCAAGGGCGCCACGGCTTCGCAGGACAACCCCGTTTCGTACATCGCGCTCGATGGGGGCTACATCGAGGCGGGTGATCCCATCGCCGGCGACAATCCGCCCACCGCGGACCAGGTCGGCCAAGGCCTGCAGTCGGCCCTTTCCGACCACGGGTTTCGGGTGTCCCAAGGGGCGCCGTCGATCGTTCTCACCTATTATTGGGGCGTCCTTCGGGTCGACCGCATCCAGATCAAGTCGCCCTATGGGATCAAATCCAACCTCATAGCGCGCATCGAGCTCGTCAGCACCGAGCTGGTGGGGGCGGAGGTGGAAAATCACATCCTGGGGCGCGAGAAGGGCAGCGGGATTAATGAGTCCGTTTCCTCGCCCGTGATACTCGCCGGGCCCCTGGAGACGGCCCGTCAGGATTCCCGCCAGCCGCGCATATTCGTGGTTGTCTCGGCCTATGACTATCAGGGGCTCGTCCACCGCGAGGCGAAGCTCCTGTGGCGGGTGAAGCTGAGCGCCCAGGAGACGAGTGGGGACATGGACCAGGTCATTCCCTCGCTCCTGGCCGTGGGAAGCCAGTACTTCGGGAAGAACCTGGCGAACATGCAGGACGTCGAAGCCTCCCTCACCTTGACGGCCCAGCCCGTCTCGGGCGCGGCCTATTCACGGCCCTCGCCGGATTCCTACCAGCTGGACAGGTCGTTCATGGACGGACTCCTGAAGCAGGAGCACGCCCGGATCTCGGGGATGGGCGAGTACGACGGCCGCAATTGAGGCTGGAAGGGCACCCAACGCGCCTGCAGGGCGTCTGCCCGCGGAATTGGCCCGGAGCCAGGCTCGGCCGCAATCCGTCCCGGGCCGGGCGCATGCCATGAAGAGACTCTTCCTCGCATTCCTGTTTTCCGGCGGGGGCCTGTTCGCGCAGCAGATCGCGGTCTTTGGCGAGAAGGACTTTTACGTCGTGGATTCCAGTCCCGCCTCGCCGCGCCTGAAGGACGGGGATCAAGTCGCATTCCTGGACAGCTACAGGACGGAAATCGCCAGCAAGGCGCCGTTTGAGGAGGCCATGGAGCTTGTGAGCCCGCCGGCCTGGGGAAAGACGGTCAGCGCCAGCACTCGCGGCAGGATACAGTTCCACCCTTCGTTCCCGCGCGGATTCTCGTGCCACCTCACCCTCGAGAACCTGCTGCCCGGGCACGACTACATCCTGACCCTCAATGGCAACCCTGCCCGCGCCGGAAACGATCTGCTTCTCACGCCGGTGCCCTCCAACGAACAGGAGAGATACTACGATTTTCTGATCGTCAGGACCGATTCCAGCGGCCGATACGACACGGGCCTTGGTGTCTATCTCAGGCCGGGCGCCTATGACGTTCGGTGCTACGTCAAGGACACGTCCGACTTCAAGATCGTGCTCTACCGGGACTTCTTCAAATTCACCGTGCGATAGGGGCTCCTCCGGCCGGGGCCAGCACTTAGCGCGCCCCCCGGGCGTCAGGAGGGCTTCACCTCGATCTTTGCGGCCTCCGGCAGGCCCAGCGCCGCCTCGCCGCTTCCCAATTCGCACCGGACGACCCCGCTCGCACGGTCGCGCTCGCGCACCCGCACGCGCGCCCCGGGCTTGAGGCCCGTCCGTTGGATGAACTCCAGGAAGGGGGAACTCTGGTCGAGGATGCGCTCCACGCGGAACGCTTTCTGCGGTTCGCAGGTCGCCAGCGTGACTCCCTTTCCCCGGTCGAACAGAGGATGCCTCGGGCTGGGTATGGGGTCGCCGTGGGGATCCGCGGCGGGATGGCCGAGCAGGGCATCGATGCGAAGAAGAACCCGGTCCGAAATGGCGTGCTCCAGGGCCTCGGCCTCCTCGTGGACCTCCTTCCAGTCCATCTTCAGGACCTGCACGAGAAACGTCTCGACGAGGCGGTGCTTGCGAACAACCGCCAGCGCGTGGGCGCGTCCGGCCGGGGTCAGGCGGACGCCCTCCCGGGGCTGGTGCTCGACGAGGCCCTGGGCCGCCAGGGATTTCACCATCGTGGTTATCGTTCCCGGGGTCACACCCAGTGCCTCGGCCATGGATCCGGTCGAGACGACGGCGCCGGCGTCAGCCGAGCGCACAAGGATGGCCTTCAGGTAGTTTTCGACCGTGCTGGACGGCATCGATGGAGGGAAGCGAAGAAGTTTTTTGAAAACAAATGATTTTTGTCTTTGACCAATCAAAGACTATATTTTTATAAATCACAATCATTAACTCTGGTAATCAACCACCCGCGAAGCCCGCCGCCCCGGACCGGGGGCTCTCGCTCGAGGGCTTCCACGGAAGCGTCGTGCTGCCATCCCCCGCGGCGCGGCCCTGGCGGCAGTACCTCGCCTTCGCCGGCCCGGCGCTCCTGGTGAGCGTGGGCTACATGGACCCGGGAAACTGGGCGACGGACCTGCAGGCTGGCGCCCAGTTCAACTACACGCTTCTCTGGGTCGTCGGCCTCTCGAGCCTGATGGCTATCTTCCTCCAGATTGTGGCTGCGCGCCTCGGCATTGTCACGGGAAAGGATCTGGCACAATGCTGCCGCGACTACCTGCCCGCGTGGACCCGGTGGCCGAATTACCTGAGCTGCGAGATCGCGATCGCCGCGTGCGACCTCGCCGAGGTGCTGGGGAGCGCGGTCGCCCTGCACCTGCTTTTTCCCAGGCTCTCCCTGCTGGCCGCCGTCATCATCACATCCTTCGATGTGCTGCTGCTGCTTTCCCTTCAGCGGCTCGGCATGCGTCTCATCGAGGCGGTGATCCTGGTGCTAATCGCGACGATCGGGGTTTGCTACTACGTCGAGATCTTCGTGCTGCCCCAGACGCATCCCAATTTCCCGGAGATGGTGCGCGGGCTCCTTGCGCCCGACCTTCCCGCGTTCATCGGCAGCAGGAGCCTCGTCTACCTGGCGATCGGCATCATTGGCGCGACGGTGATGCCCCATAACCTCTACCTGCACTCGGCGCTCGTGCAGTCGCGCCAGCTGGGCAAGGACGCCGGGTCGGTCCGCCGGGCGGTGCGCTACAACACGATCGACACGGTGGTTGCGCTCTCGCTCGCGTTCCTCGTCAACGCCGCGATCCTCATCCTGGCCGCCGTCGTGTTCTTCGGGCACGACAAGGTGGCGCTGCCTTCAGGCCAGGTGATCGCGTTCACGCCGGACGCGGATTGGATCCAGATCGCCTACGCGACCCTTGCCCCCCTCGTGGGGAAGGCCGCAGCCAGCCTCCTTTTCGCGGTCGCGCTGCTCGCCAGCGGCCAGAGCAGCACGATCACCGGCACCCTCGCCGGCCAGGTGGTGATGGAGGGGTTCATGCACTGGCGGATCGTCCCGTGGATGCGGCGGCTCGTGACGCGGATGTGCGCGATCACCCCGGCGATCATCCTCATCGCGCTCCGGGACGACAACAGCGTGACCGACCTGCTCACGCTGAGCCAGGTCGTCCTGGCGATCCAGCTGCCGCTGGCGATGTTTCCGCTGCTCGCCTTTGCCGGCTCCAAGCGGCGCATGGGCGACGGGCGCATCGGCAGCTTTCTGCTGATTGCCGGATGGGCCTCCTGCCTCGCGATCACCGCGCTGGACGTTTATGGCCTGCCCGACGCCGTGCATGACGCGGTCAGCGTGTTCACCGGGCACTGAGATCGGCGGCGGTCGCCAATCCGGCCGGCCTCGGCGGGCCAGCCCGCATCTTTATGTTAATTTAGCGGTTTGCCGGCGCCATTTAATTAACGGCTCCCGAGCCGCGGTGATAGAGTTGGGCATGGACGCCGTTTGGCATGATTCCCTCTCCGTGGGCACCGGGCGCGAAGGAGGCTTCCGCGCGATGGCCAGCCCCGCGATGTCCTATGACCTGGAGCCTGGCCGAATCCTCGACGACCGCTTTGAGGTCACCGAGCTCATCAGCCGCACCTGCATGGCTTCCATATTCAGGGCGCGTGATCTGAAGTCCGGCGCGGTGGTCGCGATCAAGGTCCCGCTGATGGAGTGTGAGAGTGATCCCGTGGCCTTTGATCGTTTCCAGCGCGAGGAGGAGATAGGGTTGAAGCTCGATCATCCCGGCATCGTGAAGGTGATTCCCGCCGACGCACCGAGGAGCCGGCCGTATCTCGCGATGGAATTCCTCGTCGGCGAGAGGCTCGACCTGCATCTGGCTCGAAACAAGCCCCTTCCGGAGAACCGCGCCGTAGCCATAGCCAGCCGCGTGTGCGCGGCGCTGGACCACATGCACAGCCGCGGCGTCGTGCACCGCGACATAAAGCCCGAGAACATCATGGTGTGCGACGACGGGAGCGTGCGCCTGTTCGATTTCGGCATCGCCAAGGCGGCATACCTGAAGCGCATGACCTTTGCGGGCCTCACGGCGGCGATGGGCACCCCCGATTACATGGCGCCCGAGCGCGTGGAAGGCCGCCGCGGAGACGAGCGCACGGATGTCTACAGCCTGGGCGCGCTCCTTTATGAGACGGCCACCGGCATGGCTCCGTTCCAGGGAGATTCGGTTTACGCCGTCATCAACGCGCGCATCGTGGGCGATCCCGTTGCGCCCCGGCAGGCCAATCCCGGGGTCTCGCCCGTCCTCGAGGAGATAATCCTCCATGCGATGGCCCGCAATCCGCGGGACCGTTATGCCTCGGCGGCTGCGATGAAGGCCGAGCTCGACAACTACGAACTCGTCAGGACGACCGATCGCTGCAAGCACCTGAAGACCGCGCCCGCGCCCGCGCCCAGCCCCGTGCGCCGGCTGCTGGCGCTCATCGGGTCGTTCCTCGTCATTCAGATCATCGTGTTCGGCCTCGTGTATCTGCGTCTCGGCCACGCCGGGAAATGAGCGCTCGGTGCGCGGCCGCGGCGCGCATCGATGACTACCCTGAACACCCCATGGCAGCCCCTGCGCCGCGGGTGTATTCTGCGGGCCATGAATAGCACAACAATTCGCTTTCTCGCGCCCGCCTCAATCTTATGCGGCGCTTTCGGTCTCCTATCCGGCTGCTCTTCCGAACCGGAATCGCATCTGGTCTCAGCCCCGCCTCCAAACGCCGCGGTGTCCAACCAAACCGTGATGACGACCACCACGTCGTCGTCGCCGGTCGTAGTGGCAAATCCCGGGTACGTGACGACCACGAACGGAATTCCCGTCACAAACACGATCGTTGTCACGCAGGCGCCGCCTGCGCTGCAGCAGGAAGTCGTGCTCGCCCAGCCCTCGCCCCAGCATGTCTGGATCGCCGGCTACTGGACGTGGCACAACAACCAGTACCAGTGGATGGCCGGCCATTGGGAGCTGCCCCCGAGTTCGAACTCCGTCTGGGTCGCACCGCGCTGGGAGCAGGAGGGCAATGCCTACAGGTTCCACGAAGGTTACTGGAGCTGACAGGGTTCGGCCCCGCGCCTGAAATGCGGGGCCCAGGGCGCCCAAGTTGGGTGTTTACCGAAGGCGGATTCTGGACAGAGATGGGCTGATAAACCCGTCCGTCCGATCCGCCTTTTTTATTTTTGCCGCGTTTGCCGCCACGTGTCCCCTCCTGCGGGCGCAGGGCGGCCCTCCGATGATCACGGACGATCCCGGGACGCCCGGCGACAGGCACTGGGAGATCAACATCGCTTGGACCGACCAGCGAACGCCCGGGTCCACGCTGATCGGGCTTCCGCTCCTGGACGCTAACTACGGGATCGGCGACCGGATCCAGCTCAATTACCAGGCCTCGTGGAACATCCTGCGGGATGCGGGCGACCCGCAGCAGAGCGGAATGAGCGACTCTCAGTTCGCGGTAAAGTGGCGGTTCTACGATGCCGGGGAAACGGGCCTCCAGCTTTCCGCTTTCCCGCGCATCAGCTTCCTGGAGCCCGGTTCCGACTCCGACCGCCGCGGCACGGCGGACCCCGAAACGACCTTTCTGCTCCCCTTCGAGATCCGCAGGGACCTCGGCATCGTGTCGCTGAACGCGGACGTCGGCCACACGTTCAGCGGATCCGCTGGGGCTCGCGGCTGGATAGGAGGACTCTGCATCGGCCGCGAAGTCGTGAAGGGCTGGGAACTCGACGCGGAGGTCCACATGGAGGGCTCCGAGCGCCTCGACCGCGACGAGTCCATCATCAACCTGGGTATGCGCTATGATTTTTCCCGGCACGCTACGCTGCTGCTGGCCGTCGGCCGGGACACGCACAACTCGCTTGGCCCGCGGGTGTCGCTTCTCACGTTCCTCGGAATGCAAATCGTGATTTAGCAGGTCCCGCGGCGAAAGCGATCACGGCTGCATCCTGCCGACCATGCGTTCGCGGGCGGTCGACACGAGGCCGACATTGTTCTCCGTCTCGAGCACGACGCCGTCGCCCGTGAAACGCATGTCGTAGGTCGCGGAAAACGGCGTCTGGTAGCGGCAGATCACCGCCGTGTAGGTGTCATCGCTGGTCCAGGCCCCGCTGGCCGCGATCGGAACCGGGGCGCCCGGACCGAGCGCGAGCGACCCCTTCACCCACGATCCCATCCCGCACACGATGCGCTGGTCCGCGCCGGCCATCCTGATGGCGATCGCGACGGGGGCTCCGCCCTGGGGCCGCTCGAATTCAATGGATTCGATCTGCCCGGTGTTCGCGGGAAACACAAAGCGTTTTCCCTCGACCCGCGCAGCCGTTGCCGACGCCGGCTGCCCCGCCTGCGTGGCAAGGCTCAGGCTGGCCAGCTTTTCCGCGAGCCTGCGGTCGGAATCGGGATCGGCGGGAAGCGCCGCGCCCTCGAATGCCGGGACGATCTTGTCCCAGACGAGGCTCAGCACGGACTGCAGGTCCCTCGTGGCGCTCGTGATGGCGACGACCGCGTCGAATTCGGGCATGACGACGCAGAATTGCCCGAACGCGCCGTCGGCGCGGTAAAACCCGTGCCTGCAGCGCCAGAACTGGTAGCCGTAGCCTTGGTCCCAATCGCTGCCCGGGTCGCCGCCGGTCGCAGTCTGGAGGGAGGTCGCTGCCTCCACCCACCCGGCGGGAACCAGCTGGCGGCCGTGCCACTGGCCCTTCTGCAGGTAAAGCTGGCCGAAGCGCGCTATGTCCTCGGTGCGGATGCTCAGCCCGAAGCCGCCGAGCGAGATTCCCTGGGCGCTGGCCTCCCACGTCGGGTTGGAGATGCCGAGGGGCTCGAACAGGCGCGGCCGGAGGTAATCCAGCACCGTCTGTCCCGTGACCTTCTGTACGATTGCCGACAGCATGTATGTCGCAGGCGTGTTATAGACGAAGTGCGAGCCGGGTTTGTCCTGAACCGGGATCTCCAGGAATATCCTCACAAGGTCCTGCTGCGACTGGAACGGGAAGGCCCTGATGTCCTCGTCGCGCTGGCCGCTGGACATCCTGAGCAGGTCGCGAACCCTCATCGAGCTGAGGTACTTGCCCGGGTTGGCGGGCGCCTCGTCCGGGAAGAACTTGAGCACGGGGTCGTCCAGGTTCAGCTTGCCGTCGGACACGGCCAGGCCGACCGCGGTGGACGTGAAGCTCTTGCTGAGCGAGAAGAGCGAATGCGGCTCATCGGCCGCATAGGGCGTCCACCAGCCCTCGGCGACGACGTGGCCGTGCCGGACCAGCATGAAGCTGTGTAGGGCGTCGACCTTCTGCTCGGCCTCCTGGACGAAGCCGAGGACCGCCGCGGACGAGACCCCCTGTTCTTCGGGCGTGCTTCGGGGCAGCCCCGGGGAAGGGTCGGCGCCCCGGGCGGCGGCGCCGGAAACGAGGAGGGACAGGGCGAAGAGTATGCGCATGGATCTCATGTTCGATTGAAGGGGTTGGGCGCCATCGCCGCGTTCACGGTGTCCCCCTAGGGATGGACCCGCCGCCCCGGGAATTCAAGTGCGGTGCTCAGGCGCAAGCCGGTCCGCGCAGGCGCCCGCCGCCGGCTCCCGAATGTCCGTAATTGTCGGATAAATGTCATAGCGGACATTCCTTCCGCCGGCTATGATGCGCCTTAACAAGGCATGAATCCAAGGCGAATCGGTTTTCTCGGGTTTGACGGAGTGACCGCGCTCGACCTCGTCGGGCCCGCGGACGTCTTTGCCACGGCCGTCTCGGCGGACCCGGCTGCCGGCGCCAAGGCCCTCTACGAGGTGATGGTCATCGGCGTGACCGGCAGGCCGTTCACCTCGGATTCCGGGATAGTCTTCAAGCCGGCGAGGACGCTTGAGACGGCCCCGGCGCTCGACACGCTCATCGTTCCCGGAGGGGCGGGCCTTCGGGAGCCGCGCACCAACGCGAGGGTTTCGGCATGGGTAAAGTCCCGCGCGGGCCGGATACGGCGCGTGGCGTCGGTGTGCACGGGCATCTATGGACTGGCCCCGTCGGGGCTGCTGGACGGCCGCCGCGTGACCACGCACTGGAAGTTCACGGCCGACGTGGCCCGGAAGTTTCCCAGGCTGCGGGTCGATCCCAACGCGCTCTTCGTCAAGGACGGGGCTTTCTACACCTCCGCCGGGGTCACATCGGGGATCGACCTCTCCATGGCCCTCGTCGAGGAGGATTTCGGGCCGCATGTCGCGCTGGCGGTCGCGCGCATGCTCGTCGTCTACCTGAAGCGCGCCGGGGGCCAGGAGCAGTATTCGGAGCCGCTGCGTTTCCAGACGCTGTCCGGCGACCGCTTCTCGGACCTCGCCGCATGGATGGCGGGACACCTCAGCCACGACCTCTCGGTCGAGGCGCTGGCAGCCCGCGCCTGCGTTTGCGGGCGCCACTTCAGCCGCCGGTTCAAGCACGTTTTCGGAAGCACTCCCGCCGCATTCGTCGAGAACCTGAGGCTCAACGAGGCGCGCAACCTGCTTTCGTCGGGAGCCGGCGCCGTCGAGAGCGTCGCGGAGTCGGTTGGCTTCAGGAGCGCCGACTCCTTTCGCCGCGCCTTTGAGCGCCGGTTCGGGATAACGCCCTCCGGCTACCGCGGGCGCTTCAGCCTGGGCCGCATGGCCTCATGAAAAAGCCCCGGTTCATCGTGCGACGGCGAGGAAACCCAGTCCTTTAGGACTGGGAAGAATCGCAGCTTCTTTTTTTGTAGTGTTTTGTTTCCGGTCTGAAAAGTTGCGTGCGTCGGTTGGCAAAAACCAAGCCTCCCGACGATGTTCTTTCCGCGGAGGGACACT